>ENA-OQKQ01000328-OQKQ01000328.1-human-gut-metagenome-genome-assembly--contig:-NODE-328-length-17404-cov-2.297100_pt1 | contig 17404 bp, 16 predicted proteins | sample MGYA00242651_ERZ504803 | MGnify/ENA primary metagenome ERZ504803 (study PRJEB26092, sample SAMD00036380) | human gut metagenome | host: Homo sapiens | study: EMG produced TPA metagenomics assembly of...
CCGGATTGTCAAGATTTCAGCAACGGGATTCTGAATGGGAATTTGAACAAATTATGAACTTTGCAATTTGTTCGTTCCGTCAAATATTCCAGTGCTTCTCACTTTCTTTATGCCAAAAGCGCCGTTTTTTATAAGAACTATATAAAAAATGTGTTAATTTTTCAAAGTTTCTTAACGCGTTCTTAGCAGTAAAAATCCCGTTTTTGCGAGGAACGGCTCCCTTCTCCGGCCCGAAATATAAACCAAATTTCGTTTATATCCTCATTTCGGCAGTCACGCCGCGCCCAGAGGCGCGGTCCCGCCAAAAGCGCATAAGCATCAAAAAACGGGCAGGAAGCGCACAGCGCTCCCTGCCCGCAAGGGTCAGGCTTCAGAAGTTGAACACCACGCCCACCACGGCGGAGGCCAGGATGAACACGATGGGGTGCAGGCCCTTGGTGGGCTTGACCCACCGGGTCAGCACCAGGATCACCGCCGCCAGGGCCAGGGCCTTCCAGTTGACGATGGCCAGGCCCGCTGCCCCGGTGTTCAGCAAGGTGATGGCCACCACCGACAGGCCCGCCGCCGCCACCATAGCCGTGGACGCCGGGCGCAGACCGTAAAACGCCGCCTCCACATAGCGGTTGTGGCGGAAGGCCTTCAGAAAGGCCGCGATGATCAGAATCACGATGACGGACGGCGTCACCAGGCCCAGGGTGGAAATAATGGCCCCGGGAATGCCCCGGGTGACAAAGCCCACATAGGTGGCCATGTTCACGCCGATGGGGCCAGGGGTGGACTCGCTGACCGCCAGCATATCCGCCAGCTGGGGCCGGGTGAACCAGCCGGTGCGGTCCGCCATATCGTACAGAAACGGCAGAGTGGCCAGGCCGCCGCCTACGGCGAACAGGCCGGTTTTGAAAAATTCGTAAAACAGCTGCAGATAGATCATGACCGCTTCGCCCCCAGATTCTTAATCAGCAGCCCCGCCACGGCTGCCGCCAACACATAGATAATGGGCGAGAGCTTGGTGAACACCGACAGTGCCAGGATCACCAGGAAGATCACCAGGCCCCACACGTCCTTCACCGCGCCCTTCCACAGCTTCAGCACGGCGTTGAAAATCAGCACGCACACGCACACCCGGATCCCGGCAAAGGCGTGCTGCACCCAGGCCAGATGGGAAAACGCGTCGATGACCCCGGCCAGGGCCGCAATGATGATAAGAGACGGGAACACCACGCCCAGGGTGGCCACGATGCCGCCGATGATATCGTTAACCGTCGTGGCGGCGCTTTCGTTTTCGGTGCGGTCGATCTTGAGCGCGCCGACCTCGGCTCCTGCGGCGCGCTCGGGGTCCTCGGAAACATGGGCGTTCACCGTGCCGGTGATGTGAGCGTTTTTGCCCAGGATGAGTTTGTCGGCCCAGACCTCGACATCGCCGTCGACGATGCCGTCGATGGTTACCGTACTGCCCGCGAGTGCTGCCGACTTGGCAGAGCCGCGCAGGGCAACCGTCTCGCCCATCGCGTAAAAACAGTTGGCGGCGCTACCGGTGTTGAGCACGACATGCTGACCGGCTACCGTCACGCTGCCATCGATTGCGGTTTTGGAGATATCGATGGTGCGTGCCGCCAGGCGAACGGCTCCGCCTACGGTGCAGTCGCGAATCGACAAGCTCTCGCCTGCCGCGATAATATCGCGGCCGATGGAGGCGTCGTCTAGGTTAAGGCTCTGGCCGGCCCAGTACAGGTCGCCTTCGACGCCAGACGGATTTGAGTCAACTTCGGTTGCGAGCACGTTGCCCGCGGTGTCTGCGCCGGCGAACGACGCCGTGGGAAGCGCGGTCAGCGCAAGCGCGATCAGTGCGAATAGGAGGGCGATGCGGGCCCGCGCTTTACGGCGCTTGGTCGACGGTTCTAGGTTGCAAGGCATAGTGAATCCTTCGTTAGATACTCGACATGTATCTAACAGGGTACCCAACGCGCGGGCGCTCTAAAAGAACCTCTCGGTTGCATTTCGAAGGGCTGTGCCGTGCTGTCTACTTTTTGCGATGCAAGAAGCGCGCGATGTCTTCCTCGGTGGGGCTTTTGATGTCAAAGCGCAGCGAGAGCCAGCGCAGGCCCATGGTCACCGCGACGCATACGACCAGCGCGGCGACATTGCTCATGATGCCGCTCATTACGAGACACACATAGCTTGTCGATCCGGCGATGGCGGCGATGGCATAAAAGTTAGTACGTTGGAAAATGCCCGGAACCACGCCCATAAAGCCGTCGCGCAGCATGCCGCCGCCTACAGCGGTGAAAAAGCCCATCATGATGCATACGGCCGGCGCAAAGCCATAAACCAGTGCTTTGTCCGCTCCGGTGGCGGCGTAGATGCCGACCGAGATGATGTCGAGCAATGGGATGAGTTTCTCGGGTTTATCGACGATTGCCGGGAAGATGTAGATGATGGCCGCCGTTGCGATGGAAAGCGGGAGTGCCATCGGCTGGTTGAGGATGTAGACGTTGCCGACCTGGAGTGTCATATCGCGTAAAAGACCGCCGCCCAGACCGCAGACCACCGCGAGCGCGACCGCGCCCACCAGGTCGAGCTTGTGTTCGCGCGCAACCAGCACACCCGAGATCGATGCAGCGACAACGGCGAACATCTCGAGCCAAAAGGGGATAGCGACCATGGCATCCGAGGCGTGTGAGGTAACGGTTATAGCGGCGACGACGGGCAAGATGGGGTCCTTTGAGTTACGGGTTTGGACAATGCCCGTACATAGTACATGTTCGGCGCCGATTGCGACCCTACTGCTCGGCAAACGGTCGGGACTGGATGCGGGCGTGGCGTTGCTGGAATGCCAGGGATCCAAAACGTGTACGTAACCCTCCAAAAACGACATTTTTCGACATCTTTGGAGGCTGACGTACACGTTTGGATTGAGCTCACAGCATGAGTGAATTGATTTACTCACATCCGGTATATTCCCCCACTTCAACGGACATAAGAGTTGGATACCGGCTCAGAGCGAGAGGCCCTCAATGGATACTCCTGTTCTCATTTCGCATAAAACCGCATGGCTTGTCCATCATGCGCCCCAGAATTTGGTTCAGTCTCTTGCACGGCACGACTACCAGATAGGCGTACGAGGCATCTCCACCCAGCAACGCGTTGCGCGCATACGACAGGCCCTTACCGACTGCGGCATTCCGTCCGATATGCTCAAAACTATCGATATCTCGGTTGTATTCGAATTCGAGCGAATTCGCACCAAAGGCGTCATTTGCCACATTCTTGGACAAAATCTTCCCTACGAGCATATTGACGAGTTGACGCCCGGAATCTTCATCACCGACGAAGCCTTCACCTTTGTGCTCGCTGCCGAGTGGATGGATAGGATCGAATATCTCGAATATGGCTATGAAGTTTGCGGCGATTATCGCATGAGGCTCAATCCCGCCGACCCTTATACCGAGCAACCAGCCACCACCTCCAAGGATGAAATAACCGAACTGCTCGATCGGCACCCCGGCAAACCCGGTGCCACACGTGCACGGCTCGCGCTCAGGCACATCTACGATCGCTCGGCCTCGCCTATGGAGACCGCTTCGGCAATCGCCCTCTCGCTCCCAACAAGCGAAGGCGGCGTTGGCATCCGAGGTATCGAACTCAACAAACCGCTCGAGATTCCTCAGCGTCTCTGGCATTGCGCCAAAGCTCGAACACTCAAAATCGATGCGCTCGTTACCTACAAGCGCAGGGAGCTCGGTATCGAATATAAGGGCGGCTTTCACGATGAGTTCGAGCGCAAGGGGGCAGATGCGGAGCGAGAGGCCGTTCTCTCCCAAATGGGATATCGAATCGTTACGCTCACTTCGGCTCAGTTCGGCAGCCAGCTCGCCTTTCACCGCGCCATGAACAACATTCGCGAAGCACTCGGCATGCCCCGCTGTACCGACACCGGGTACCAGCGAGAGCAAAACGAACTACGCAAGGCGCTTATCCGCAACTGGAAAGGCATGCGAGACGAAGAGGCACCTTCCGAATAGTGCCACTCCCGTGAGCTCAATCCAAACGTGTACGTCAGCCTTCAAAGATGTCGAAAGATGTCGGTTTTGGAGGGTGACGTACACGTTTGGGGAAGCGTGGGATCGAGACGTATTTCGATAACAAAAAAGCCCCCAATATTGGGAGCTTTCTCAACCAAAATGGCGGAGGAGGAGGGATTCGAACCCTCGTGACCTTATACAGGCCAAACGGTTTTCGAGACCGCCGCATTCAACCACTCTGCCACCCCTCCGCGTGGGGTAAAAACAAAGCAGGCTCGAAGGCCTGCTTTGGAATTAACTGGCGGAGAGTCAGGGATTTGAACCCTGGAGACGCTTTTGACGCCTACACGATTTCCAATCGTGCTCCTTCGGCCACTCGGACAACTCTCCGTTAAATGCGAAAGTCAGTATACACGAGGAATCGCAAAGTGCAAACAGAAAAGTTGGCATTTTTTGAAACGCTTGGCTTCGTGATGGGGTCCAGGAGGCCAAAAACGGGCTCTGACCAGCAGGGCTGCATGCGACAAATTGTTCAAAATGGGTATTTATAAACGACGTGGCAGCAATTTTAAAAATCTTTGAACGGTGTTGTGAACCACTGGTATGCATTTCGCGACCACAGTCCTGCAATTGCTGACCTGCGGTTTGATTTGGTTTGTCCCCGCGGCACCGTATCTTGTCCACGGATCCGTCAAGCATTTGGTCAGCATTTGGTTGGAAGACGCATGAAGTGCCGTGTGAGCATGGACATATGTGGAGGGTCATGAGGTTGTAGCTGCATATTCTTGCAGCCTGGGAAGTTGAAAGATATTATTACCGAGTCTTTTCCTGCTTCAGGCGCACCTTCACGACCTGAAGCCACATTTGCCCAGAGGAGGTGACAATATGAAGGCTTATGAACTGCTGTTCTTTGTTGACCCGTCGCTCGACCCCGAGACTCGTCTCGCTGTTATGAAGCGTATCGATACCACGATCGCTGAGGGCGCTGGCAAGGTCGACTCCGTTGACGAGTGGGGCAAGCGCAAGCTCGCCTACGAGATCAACGACCTCACCGATGGTGACTACACCCTCATCAACTTCCACGCAGATCCTACCCAGATCGCCGAGCTTGATCGCGTCCTGCGCATCACCGACGCTGTGGTCCGCCACATGATCGTCCGTCGCGACGACCAGGAGTAAGACTGTCGTTTTGGACTGGGCTTGTGCCCCAAGAGGAAGTAGTGAGTTATGAGCATCAATCGAGTGAACATCACCGGTAACCTCACGCGTGATCCCGAGCTGCGCGCCACTGCCGGCGGAACCCAGGTTCTGTCCTTTGGCGTCGCCGTGAACGATCGTCGCCGTAACCCGCAGACTGGCGAGTGGGAGGACTATCCCAACTTTGTCGACTGCACCATGTTCGGCACGCGCGCCGAGGCCGTGAGCCGTTTCCTGGCAAAGGGAAACAAGGTCGCGATCGAGGGCAAGCTGCGCTACAGCTCTTGGGAGCGCGACGGCCGGCGCCGGAGCAAGCTTGAGGTCATCGTCGATGAGATCGAGTTTATGAGCTCCCGTGGTGGCCAGGGTGGCTACGATCAGGGCGGTTACGCCCCCGCGGCTCCCGCGCCCGCAGCACGTCCTTCCGCACCGGTGGCTACGCCGCCCGCGGTCGACGTCTACGATGAGGACATCCCGTTTTAAGGGCTGTTCACCTATTTTTGAGTGAGAGGCGGCTTCGGTTCGCCGAAGTTGCCAAACGAAAGGTATTTTGACATGGCTAATGATTTTTCTGCACGTCAGCCGCGTCGTAAGTACTGCCAGTTCTGCAAGGAGAACACTGAGTTCATCGACTATAAGGACACTCAGCTTCTCCGTAAGTACATGACCGACCGTGGCAAGATCAAGCCTCGTCGCGTCACTGGCGCTTGCACGCAGCATCAGCATGACATCGCCAACGCCATCAAGCGCGCCCGCGAGATGGCTCTCCTGCCGTACACCGTCCCCGTGGTTTCCTCTCGTGGCAACCGCGACCGCGGCTAAGAAGGGAGATGCATCATGAAGGTTATTCTTCTCGATGAGATCAAGGGCAAGGGCGGCGAGGGTGACGTCGTAGAGGTCGCTCAGGGTTACGCTGAGAACTTCCTGTTCCCCAAGAAGCTCGCTGTTGCCGCCACCAAGGGCAACCTCAAGCAGCTTGACGAGCGTCGCAACAACATCGCCAAGCGCGAGGCCGTCCGTCTGGCTACCGCCAACGAGACCAAGGCTGCCTTCGAGGGCAAGACGGTCACCGTTGACGTCAAGGTCGGCGACGAGGGCATCCTCTTTGGCTCCGTTACCGCCGCTATGATCGCTGACGCCATCAAGGCTCAGCTCGGTATGGACATCGACCGCAAGCGCGTCGAGCTCGGTAAGCCCATCAAGGTTGCCGGTGCCCACACCGTTGCCATCTCGCTGTACCGCGAGATCAAGGCCGAGGTTGTCGTTCTCGTTGGCGTTACCGCCGAGGAGCTCGCTGCCGAGGCTGAGGTCGAGGAGGCCGCTGAGGTCGCCGAGGCCGAGACCGCCGAGGTCGAGACTGAGGCTGCTGCCGAGTAGCATTTGCTGCAACGCAACAATCTTGTTCTAAGAAGGGCGCTCTGGGAGACCAGGGCGCCCTTTTGTTTTCTACGCTCAGCGAGCGTCATGGCAGGCGTTGCGTCGAAGTCCTATACACGGGACCGTTCATCCGTTTCGTTCGGTGATGATTGCCGGGGCGCGGCCCGTTTTGGGACTGTGGCTGATACTATGGATGCTCGCAAGCGATATGAATGAGGATGCTCATGGCATATGACGAAAGGGAGATGGGGCTGACGGTCGAGGACCGTGGCTCCAAGTTGGGTCTCCCTCAAAACCAAGATGCAGAGGCCAATGTACTGGCCGCCATGCTGCTGTCGCCCGAGGTGGTCGAGGAAGCCCAGGTCGAGCTGCAGCCCGATGACTTCTACCGGCCCATTCATAAGACCATCTACACCGCGATGGTCGATATGTACAACAGTCGCATTCCCATCGACTCTATCTCGCTGATCGATTACCTGCGCAGCATCAACAAGCTTGATGCCGTGGGCGGCGAGGCCTACATATTGGAGCTGATGGGTCAGACCCTGTCGCTCGTGAACTGGCAGCACCATGCCGCCATCGTCCGTCGCGACTCGATGCTGCGCGAGCTGATCGGTGCCACCAACGAGATTAACGCACTGGCCTATAACGCCCCTACCGACACCAAAGAGGTCGTGGAGCTGGCCGAGAGCAAGCTGCTCAAGGTCACGGCGCGCGAGGTCAAGTCGAGCTATAAGACACTGACCGAGTTTATGGTCGAGGCCTATAACGAGGCCGAGGAAGTGTGTAAGGCCGGCGGACAGGCCGCGGGCGTGCCCACCGGCTTCCCGTCGCTCGACCGCATGCTTATGGGTTTCCGCGAGGGCCAGCTCATCATTATCGGCGCCCGCCCTGCCGTGGGTAAGACGTCGTTCGCTCTGAACCTAGCGCTCAACGCCGCCGCTGCGGGCTATACCGTCGGCTTCTTTTCGCTGGAGATGTCGGGCAAGGAAATTGCCCAGCGCCTGATTTGCGCCTACGCCATGATTTCAATCAGCGACTTCCGTACGGGCCGCATTAGTCCCGAACAGTGGGCCAATATCAACGAGGCCACGCAGACCTTGTCTAAGCTCGACATTCTGATTGACGATACGCCCGGCACCACGGTGACCGAGATTCGCGCCAAGAGCCGCCGCATGCTCCACAACAAGGAGAAGGCCATCATTATCCTGGACTACCTGCAGCTGGTGAGTCCTCCGCCGGGACGTCGCTCCGAGAGCCGTACCGTCGAGGTCTCCGAGATGTCGCGTGGTTTAAAGATCATGGCCAAGGAGCTCAAGATTCCGTTGATCGCGCTGTCGCAGCTGTCGCGTCAGGTTGAGTCCCGTACCGGCAAGCGCCCGCAGCTGTCCGACCTGCGTGAATCGGGCTCCATCGAGCAGGACGCCGACATCGTTATGTTCTTGGACCGCTCCGCTGATGAGGCCGAGGCCTCGCGTGACGATCGACCCGACGAGGGCGTTACGCGTATCGTCGTGGCCAAGAACCGTTCGGGCCCGATCGGTGACGTCGACCTGATGTTCCTGCCGGCATCCACCAAGTTCTATGAGCTTGATGGGGCGCATACCGAGGAGTAGGACAGGCGCCCGTTGCACGGGTATACTGGGAATGTTTTGTGCTTCTGCGTGCCAGCGTGGCGCGTAGACAGTCCATGAATGTAAGGAGTAAACATGCCGTCAACCGTTTTGGTCGGTGCCCAGTGGGGCGATGAGGGCAAGGGTAAGATCTGCGACCTGGTCGCCGGCGACTTCGATGCCGTCGTGCGCTATTCGGGCGGTAACAACGCCGGCCACACCATCGTCGTCAACGGCAAGAAGTACGGCCTGCACCAGGTGCCCTCCGGCATCATGTATTCCGACCATATGTCGGTGATCGGTAACGGCTGCGTCGTCAACCCCAAGGTTGTCCTTGAGGAGATCGACATGTTCGAGGCCGACGGTATCACCACCAAGAACCTCAAGATCAGTGGCAACGCGCACATCATCATGCCGTACCACATCGATCTGGACGGTGCTTTTGAGCAGAAGCTCGGCAAGAAAACATTGGTACCACCAAGCGCGGCATCGGTCCGTGCTACCAGGACAAGATGGCCCGCATCGGCCTGCGCATGCAGGACATGCTGGACGAGGCGCTGTTCCGCGACAAGCTGGAGACCGCTCTTGCCCGCGTGAATCCCGAGCTGGAGCTCATCTACCACCTGCCCACCTACACCGTGGACCAGATCTGCGACGAGTACCTGCCCATGGCCGAGCGCCTGCGCCCCTACATCACCGAGACGAGCCTGCTGCTCAACAACATGATCGACGAGGGCAAGGACCTGCTGTTCGAGGGCGCTCAGGCAACGCTGCTCGACATTGACCACGGCACCTATCCGTACGTGACGTCTTCCAACTGCACCGCCGGCGGCGCCATCACCGGCTCCGGCGTCGGTATGAAGAATGTCGACCGCGTGCTGGGCGTCATGAAGGCCTATATCACCCGCGTCGGTTCGGGCCCCATGCCCACCGAGCTTTCCTATGAGTCCGAGGCCGGCCATACGCTGACCGAGGAAGGCTATGAGTACGGCGTGACCACCGGCCGTCGCCGTCGCTGCGGTTGGTTCGATGGCCCCATCGCCAACTACGCCTCGCGTGTTAACGGCCTCACCGATATCGCCATGACCAAGCTCGACGTGCTTTCGGCCTTCGACACCATTAAGGTGTGCGTTGCCTATGACGTCGATGGCGAGCGTTACACGAGCGTGCCCGAGCACCAGGTGCGCTTTGAGCACGCCAAGCCCATCTACGAGGAGCTTCCTGGCTGGAAGTGCGATATCACCGGCTGCCGCAGCTTTGAGGAGCTGCCGCAGGAGGCTCAGGACTACGTGGCGTTTATCGAGGATCTGGCACACACCCGCGTGGCGTTCATTGGCGTTGGCGCTGGTCGCGAGCAGATCATCAACCGATTCTGGAAGTAATCGGGACTATTTGGTTATTGCGATATACCCCTTTGCAGCCCGGACGGGCGGCCGAGGGGTATATTTGCTTGCAAAGGGCTCGCGCGGAGCGGGCCATTCATCCATAGAGGAGGCACCCTTGAAGGCGGACACTCAAACCATCGACATCCTGTTGTTGGGCAGCGGCGGCCGCGAGCATGCTTTGGCAGCTAAGCTCGCAGCATCACCGCGCGCCGGCAAGCTCTACATCGCGCCGGGCAACGGCGGCACCGCGAGCTGCGGCGAGAACGTTGTTCTCGACGACTGCGATCCTGCGGCCGTGGCAGCGTTTGCTCAGAGCCACGGATGCGGACTCGTGGTAATTGGCCCCGAGGCTCCGCTCGTGGCGGGCGTGGCCGACGCCGTGCGCGCGGCGGGTATTCCCTGCTTTGGCCCGGGTGCCGAGGGTGCCCAGATGGAGGGCTCCAAGCTGTTCTCCAAGCAGCTCATGGAGCGTGCGGGCATTCCGACGGCAGCCTACGGCTCGTTTACCGACGAGGCTTCGGCTCTCGCCTACGTACGCGAGCAAGGCGCCCCGCTGGTCGTCAAGGCCGACGGCCTTGCCGCGGGCAAGGGTGTTATCGTGGCAACCGAGCTTGCGCAGGCCGAGGAGGCCGTGCGCGAGTGTTTTGGCGGCGCCTTTGGCGATGCCGGCAATACCGTGGTCATCGAGGAGATGCTGACCGGCCCCGAGTGCTCGCTGCTGGCCTTTACCGACGGTAAGACCGTTCGTCCCATGGCCACCTCGCAGGATCACAAGCGTGCGCTTGAGGGCGACCTTGGTCCCAACACCGGTGGCATGGGCGTCTACAGCCCGGTGCCCATCGTGACCGACGAGGAGCACGCCACCATGGTGGCGGTCATGGAGCAGACCGTGGCCGAGCTCGCTGCCGAGGGTATCGACTACCGCGGCTGCCTGTACGGCGGCTTTATGCTCACGCCTGCCGGCCCCAAGGTGCTGGAGTTCAATGCCCGCTTTGGCGACCCCGAGACGCAGGTCGTGCTGCCGCGCCTTAAGAACGACCTAGTCGAGGTCATGCTGGCTTGTGCCAACTGCGAGCTCGACCAGATTGAACTCGACTGGCGCGACGAGTGGGCCGTGGCCGTTGTCCTGACGAGCGCGGGCTACCCCGGCAGCTACGAGAAAGGCAAGGTCATCACCGGTATTGAGGATGCCGAGGCCATGGAGAACGTGACCGTGTACCACGCGGGCACTGCTGTGGTGGACGGCCAGCTCGTGACCAATGGTGGCCGCGTGCTTGCCGTGACCGCTCTGGGCGACACGTTCGAGAACGCTCGCAACCTTGCCTACGAGGCCTGCGAGAAGATTGATTTTGAGGGCAAGACCCTGCGTCACGACATCGGCCTGCGCGCGCTGCGCGGTCGCGACGCCTGGGATGCCTAAAGTCCGAGAGGAATGAGACGGATGGACGAGAAGAACGAAGAGCTCGTGGACGCGCAGATCGTCGAAGAGGACAGCCGCTTGTATGGGCACGCCGAGGGCGAGCCTGGTGGCGAGGTCGCTGACGAGCCGGCGCTGGTGCTGGGCGATGACGACCCGCACGATGCCGAGCTGCACGAGAAGATTCTTTCGGAGGAGTGCGCCTGGAAGGGCAAGATCCTCGACGTCCACCGTCTTGAGGTTGAGCTGCCCAACGGCCACCGCAGCGCCCGCGATATCGTTCGCCATCCGGGTGCGGCGGCCGTTGTGGCACTGACCGAGAGCGGCAAGATCGTACTGGTGCGTCAGTACCGCACCGCCATCGACCGCGTGACGGTCGAGATTCCCGCCGGCAAGCTCGATCCAGGCGAGGACCCGCTCGATTGTGCCAAGCGCGAACTGCATGAGGAGACGGGCTTTAGGGCCGGTCGCATTCGCTTTTTGACGTCGATTGTCACGTCCTGCGGCTTCTGCGACGAGATCATTCACATCTACCTGGCCACCAAGCTCGAGTTCGATGCACCCAACCCCGATGATGACGAGTTTGTCAACGTGGACCTCGTGCCGCTGCACGAGCTGATCGACGCCGTGCTCGACGGCAAGATCGAAGACGCCAAGACCGTCGTAGGCGCGCTTGCCTGCGACAGCATCGCGCACCGCCTTGGGGGCACGGAGCTCTAGGTTACGCGGTTTTACCAAACCGCGTAACGAGTCGACGCTGCAAACGCCCCTAAGCGGCAATCTGCCTTTCAATCGTCGCTCGCGTACCGAAGTACGCGTCGCTCCTCTTTCAAGGCACCTTGCTCGCTTAGGGACGTTTTCGCTGACGTTGCTAGAACATCGGCGTTATGTTTGTTGGGACGCTTTGTTTTCAGCCCGACCGGCTCAACCGGATTTATCACGCTATTTATTTCTCTTCGAGGACTGCATGTTTAAGAGGTTTCTTTCGTATTACAAGCCCCAGATGGGGCTTTTTGTTGCTGATACTGTTTGTGCTCTGGTGCTTGCCGCCATTGACCTGGCGTTCCCCATTATCCTGCGCAATTTGACCGGTGGACTGTTTACCCAGGGCCAGGCTGCCATTATGCAGGCGCTCGGTATGATCGCGGTGGGGCTGGTGCTGATGTATGCCGTTCGCTGCGCCTGCCGCTACTTTGTGAGCTACTGGGGTCACGTGATGGGTGCGCGCATGGAGTCCAAGATGCGCGAGGACCTGTTTGACCAGTACGAGCGCTTTAGCTTTGCGTACTTCGACCGCAACAGCTCGGGCGACATGATGAGCCGCGTGGTCAACGACCTGTTCGATATCTGCGAGGCGGCGCACCACGTGCCCGAGTGGATCATCATCTGCGGCATCGAGATTATCGGCTCGTTTGTGATCCTCTTTACCATCGCCCCGGTGCTCGCGCTCGCCATGGCCGTGGTGACGGCGGCGTTTGCGGTCGTCATGTTTTGGCAGAACATGCGCATGCGCGAGGTTTTTAGCGACAACCGCAAAAAGATCAGCGGCATCAATGCGCAGCTGCAGGATTCGCTGGCGGGCATGCGCGTGGTCAAGAGCTTTGCCAATGAGGAGACCGAACGCTTCAAGTTCCGCGCCTCCAACAATCGCTACCTTTCGTCTAAAGAGAACATGTATCACGCCATGGGCGTCTATACCGCGACGTATGGCCTGCTCTCGGGTGTGCTCTATGTGATCGTGGTGCTGCTGGGCGGCTGGCTGGTCGCCCAGGGACAGCTGCAGGCGGTCGATATGGCGACCTTTGCACTCTATATTTCGCTGTTCTGCACGCCGCTCGAGACACTCGTCAATTCGGCCGAAACGTATCAGAAGGCTATTGCCGGCTTTAAGCGTATGGACGAGGTGCTCTCGACCGCGCCGGATATCCAGGACAAGCCGGGCGCCACGGATCTGCAGGTGACTGCCGGAGCCGTGGAGTATCACGACGTGTGCTTTAACTACGAGGATGTTGAGCTGGGCGAGGGCGATGCCGACGAGCGTCCCGTTATCGACCATATGGACCTGTCCATCAAGCCCGGGCAGACCATCGCTTTGGTTGGCCCTTCGGGCGGTGGCAAGTCCACGACCTGTTCGCTGCTGCCGCGCTTTTATGACGTGGCTGCCGGATCCATTAGCATCGACGGCCAAGACGTGCGCGATGTGACGCAGCAGAGCCTGCGCCGTGCCATCGGCCTGGTGCAGCAGGATGTCTATCTATTTGACGGTACGATCGGCGAGAACATCGCCTACGGCAAGCCGGGTGCTACGGCAGAAGAGATCGCCGAGGCCGCCCGTCGCGCCAACATCGATGCCTTTATCGAGTCGCTTCCACAGGGCTACGACACCGTGGTGGGCGAGCGCGGCAGCCGTCTTTCGGGCGGACAGAAGCAGCGCGTTGCCATCGCGCGCGTGTTTCTCAAGAACCCCAAGATCCTGATTTTGGACGAGGCGACGAGTGCTTTGGATAACGAGAGCGAGGAGGCGGTCCAGGAGTCGCTCGAAGAGCTGGCGCGCGGCCGTACCACAATCATCATCGCCCACCGCCTTTCGACCATTAAGCATGCTGACGAGATTGCGACCGTTGAGCATGGTCGCGTTGTGGAACGTGGCACGCACGAGGAGCTTCTCGCCCGTGGCGGCACCTATGCCCGTTACTATCGAATGCAGTTCGAAGGTGCGCGTGCGCACGAGCTCGACTGATTGATATGACAGGAAGTTTATGGCTGACAAGAACCCTTTGACTCCGGAAGAAGTGACGGAGTTATTCTCCGAAATCGATGCATCCGGTGTCTTGGATCCCACGCTTGCCAAAAAGCGCACCGAGCGCATGCGCGAGAAGGAGGCAGCGGCCAAGCGCGGTGACAAAGCGGCACTAGCGCAGCTGCGCAGCGAGGACCGCGCGAGCCAGGCAAAACATATCGACCCGCTGTCCGAGGACGATCCTTCGGGCTCGCAGGTGAGCCATACCATTACGAAGACCGCGATGGCCGTGGTCATCGGTATTTTGGTGCTGATCGTGGGCATGCAGATCGGCTACGGCGTGATGCGCCGTCTGAATACCGCCAACCTGTCCGAGAGCGTTTCAGTCGATACCGTTTCGACGGCGCTGAAGGGCGGCCTTGAGTGGGGCAACGGCTTTACTCAGTTCCCGCTCGACTTTACCGTCGATGAAGCCGATGAGCGTACGGGCACGGTCGAGGTGACGGTGTTGGACACATCGTCTGCCAACGAGCTCGAACTGCTGTCCAACGGGCAGATTCAGGCCGCGGCGCTTGCGACCAACGCGCTGCTCAACGATAAGATTGACCGCGTGGTGTATAACGTTCACGCCTATATCGACGAGGATAGCAACATTCAGCACGATTCCTTCTTTGGCATGTTCCCCGCGCGGGGCCACCAGAGCGCCATCCTGACGTTCGTGTGGACCAAGAGCTCATCCAACGCCACGAATATCGACTGGAAGATGCGCATCGTGAGTATGGATGACACCATCGCCGAGCGCATTCAGAAGCAGGTGAACTCGGTGTCGTCGTTGATTGAGGACCCGGTGGTGAGCCAGACCAAGATTGACGAGGAAAAGGCCGAACGTGACCTGGAGCATCGTCTGCATGGCCGCGAGATTTTCCGCGGCGGCAAGCCCGATCGCTCACCGTCCGATCTGCTGGAACAGGACAAGAAAAAGTAAGACGCCATCATCCCGCGTGAGCCACAAGCCCCGCGGGATGATTTTTCTGGGACGGGGATTAAAAAATCATTATGCATAGAAAGTCATAATTATCATTTCGTAAACATTTCGATGAAATTAACGCCATGAGGCATGCTTGCGGTTACAATACCGCGAGGCCTAACTACACACCTTTAAGCCGGTCCTGTGAGACCGGGAAGGAGAATTATGGCGAACAACCATACCGCGGGCGCTGCCGCCCGCACCTTCGCGCCCAGCGAGCTTTGCCAGCGTATGCTGGCCAAAACCAGCAAGGGCACCTGCGGTCCCTGCATCCTGTATCTTGAGGATGGGACCATTTTTTATGGACGTGCATGCGGCGCCGAGGGCACCGCGACCGGCGAAGTCTGCTTCAACACCTCGCTCGAGGGCTACTTTGAGGTCATGACCGACCCGAGTTATGCCGGCCAAATCGTAACCATGACCTATCCGCAGATCGGCAACTACGGTATCGACGAGACCGACGCCCAGTCGGCCTTCCCCGGCGACGCCGTGCGCCCTGCGAGCGCTCCGGCCATGCGCGGCATGATCGTTCGCGACATGTGCGCCACGCCTTCTAACTGGCGCTCGGCCGTCAGCGTGCCGGAGTACCTGCGCGCTCACGGCATCGTCGCTATCGAAGGTGTCGACACCCGCGCCCTGGTGCGCCATCTGCGCGACAATGGTTCTAAGATGGGCATTATCTCGACCGAGATCTTCGACGTCGACGAGCTTGCCGAGCGTCTGGCCGCAGCGCCCACGCTGGTGGGCGAGAATTTGGTCAAGACCGTGAGCTGCCCCGCGCCTCACGAGTTTGTGTCCGCCGACCTGCCTGCCACGCATGACTTTGCACTTGCGGCTGCCGCTCCTGCCCGTCACAAGGTGGTCGCCTACGACTGCGGCGTCAAGCGCGGCATTCTGGAAGGCCTCGTCCGCGCCGGCTGCGACCTTACCGTCGTGCCGTGGGATACGCCCGCGAGTGAGGTGCTCGACATGAATCCCGACGGCGTCTTTTTGCCAACGGCCCCGGCGACCCCGATGCCGTGGTGGAGACCTACGAGCAGGTGCAGCAGCTGATCGGCAAGGTGCCGGTCTTTGGTATTTGTCTTGGTCACCAGATGATCAGCCTGGCCTGCGCGCCCAGATGGAAAAGCTTAAGTTCGGTCACCGCGGTGGCAACCAGCCGGTCATGAACCTGGTGAGCCGTCGCGTGGAGATCACCGCGCAAAACCATGGCTTTGGCCTGCTGTTTCCCAGCTTGGGCAAGCTTGTCCCCGAGCTTTCCGGCGGCGAGACCGAGCATGCGGCCGACGGCGACCTGCGCGTCTGGGTGCGCCGCGGCATCGCGCCGGTCGTGATGAACGAGCGCTTTGGCCGCATTCGCCTAACACATGTGAACCTCAACGACGGCACCGCCGAGGGCATCCAGCTGCTCGACGCCCCGTGCTTCTCGGTCCAGTATCACCCCGAGGCCTCGCCTGGCCCCACCGATGCCCACTATCTCTTTACCGCCTTTACGCGACTCATGGACGGCGAGGAGAACTACCTGGACATCGACACCGCGAAGGACCGCCTGGCTGGCTGGAATTTCGCCGAGACCGCCGCGACCGAGACCGAGGAGAACTAACATGCCGAAACGTACTGACATCAAGCGTATCCTCGTTATTGGTTCGGGCCCCATCGTTATTGGCCAGGCCTGCGAGTTCGACTACTCCGGCGCCCAGGCCTGCAAGGTGCTTAAGGAGGATGGCTTTGAGGTCATCCTGGTCAACTCCAACCCGGCGACCATCATGACCGACCCCGGGCTTGCGGATCGCACCTACATCGAACCTATCGAACCGGAAACGGTTGCCGCCATCGTGCGCAAGGAACGCCCGTGCGCCATCCTGCCCACTCTCGGCGGGCAGACGGGCCTGAACACGGCGCTCGCGCTGGCGAAATCCGGCGTGCTGGCCGAGTGCGGCACGGAACTCATCGGCGCGCGGGCCGAAGTCATCGAAAAGGCCGAAAGCCGCGAGCTGTTCCGTCAGGCGATGGAAAACATCGGCCTCAAGGTCCCTCAGAGCGCCATCGCCCACAATATGGACGACGTGCGCCGCATCGGTTCCTCCATGCCCTTCCCGATGATCATCCGCCCCGCCTTCACGCTCGGCGGCACGGGCGGCGGCATCGCCTACAATATGGAAGACCTTGAGGAAATCGCGGGTGACGGCCTGACCGCCAGCCCGGTGAGCGAAGTCATGATCGAGCAGTCGGTCATCGGCTGGAAAGAATTTGAGATGGAAGTCATGCGTGATACCGCGGACAACTGCGTGATCGTGTGCTCCATCGAAAACGTGGACGCCATGGGCGTGCACACCGGCGACTCCATCACCGTGGCGCCGGCGCAGACGCTCTCCGACCTTGAGTATCAGCGCATGCGTGTCGCCTCGCTCGCCATCTTGGAGAAGATCGGCGTCGAGACCGGTGGCTCCAACGTGCAATTTGCCGTGAACCCCCAGACCGGCCGCCTGATCGTCATCGAGATGAACCCGCGCGTGAGCCGTTCGTCCGCCCTCGCTTCCAAGGCCACGGGTTTCCCCATTGCCAAGGCCGCCGCGCGCCTGGCTGTGGGCTACACGCTCGACGAGATCGTCAACGACATCACCAA
>ENA-OQKQ01000332-OQKQ01000332.1-human-gut-metagenome-genome-assembly--contig:-NODE-332-length-17237-cov-6.188603_pt1 | contig 17237 bp, 16 predicted proteins | sample MGYA00242651_ERZ504803 | MGnify/ENA primary metagenome ERZ504803 (study PRJEB26092, sample SAMD00036380) | human gut metagenome | host: Homo sapiens | study: EMG produced TPA metagenomics assembly of...
CAGTACAGCTCCTTCAGTCAGAGTTTGACAATGTTCCGCTTGCACTGGATACAACAAACAAGAAAGCTATTGAAGCTGGTATCTCTGTATATAACAGAGCAAAGGAAAACCGATCGTTAACTCTGCTGATGCTGGTGACAGAATCACAAACATCGACCTTGCAGCAGCTAACGATGCGATCTGTATCGCACTTTGCTCTTCCGGTATGGTAGCAGCAGACAATGATGAACGTATGATGCACTGCCAGAACATGCTTGAAAGAGGTATGTCTCTTGGTATGGAAGCTGAAGATCTGTGGTTTGACCCGTTATTCCTGGTTGTAAAAGGAATGCAGGACAAACAGATGGAAGTTCTTGAAGCAATCAAAATGTTCTCTGATATGGGACTGAACTCCACAGGTGGTCTTTCCAATAACAGTAACGGTATGCCGAAACATATCCGTCCGATCATGGACTCTGCTCTTGTAGCAATGGCTATGATGAACGGTCTTACATCTGCAATCGTTAATCCTAACGACCTTCGTCTGATGGAAACTATTAAATCCTGTGATGTATTCAAAGGCAATACACTGTATGCAGATTCCTACCTGGAAATCTAATCAGTATAGCTGAGAAATCTAATAAAATATTCGACCGACATAAATGAATACATAAGTTATGGGGGCTTGAAGGCTTTCGGTCTTCGGTACCCTGTTTTATTACAGGCTATTACGACTATGAGAAAGGTGGTTGCCGAATGTTTAAGGTAACATTTTCATTCGAAGATGGCAGTATGGTAGAAACTTTTGCCAATGCGGGGGATAATTTACTGGAGGTTGCACGAAGTGCCAATGTGGCTATTGATGCACCATGTTCCGGAAACGGAGCCTGCGGAAAATGCCGTGTCCAGTTAAAAAGCGGAGAACTGGAGAGCAAAAAGACATTACACATTTCTGATGAGGAATATCAGGAAGGATGGCGCCTTGCATGCTGCAGCAAGATCAGTGCAGATGTAAATGTGCTGGTACCTGATATTGCATCTGCCTATAAGAGCAGAATGAAAGTAGCTGATTTAAGCTCTAAAGAGGAAATAGCCATTTTTGAAAATGCCAAACGAGATGTGGAACTTGCTGGCATAGAACTGAAAAACAGTCTTGAGGTAGTGGATGTTGTCATGACTCCGCCATCTTTAGACGATACAATGCCGGATAATGAGAGACTGACACGTGCCCTGCGCAAATATTTAAATATCAGCAGAGTCCGGATTCCTTATGCAGTTTTAAAGAAACTTCCGGATGTACTGCGAGAGAATAATTTTGCAGTGAAGTGTGTGATTCGTGCTACATCTGATGATATGTTTGTATATGTATATTTTCGGTAAAGATGAAGATGTAGTGATCGGTGGTCTTGCAGTAGATATCGGTACAACAACCGTTTCAGCTGTACTGATTAATATGGAGAATGGTGATATTCTTGCAAAGAGTTCTGCCGGAAACGGACAGATTCGTTTCGGTGCGGATGTAATTAACCGAATCGTGGAATCACAGAAACCTGGCGGACAGAAAAAACTGCAGGATGCTGTCATCAAGGAAACAATCAATCCTATGATCCATGAGATGTGCAGAAGTGCAAATTTCCCGGCAAACCGTATATACAGGATGTGTGTAGCATCCAACACAACTATGAATCATCTGTTTGCAGGAATCAATTCTGATCCATTACGTACAGAACCGTATATCCCTGCATTCTTTAAGACCAATTCCCTTTTTGCTTCCGATGTGGGAATTGAGATTAATAAAGATGCCCATATTATTATGGCACCAAATATCGGAAGCTATGTAGGCGGTGATATCACAGCCGGTACAATGGTCAGCCAGATCTGGAACAGACCAGAGTTCTCACTTTTTATCGACCTTGGTACAAACGGAGAGCTTGTATTTGGTAACTCAGACTTTATGATGAGCTGTGCATGTTCTGCAGGCCCTGCCTTTGAGGGTGGTGACATCAGCTGTGGTATGCGTGCAACAGATGGCGCGATTGAAGCATGTACCATTGATAAAGAGACGATGGAGCCGACCTACAAGATCGTAGGTGATCCGGGAACGAAACCTGTAGGTTTATGTGGATCCGGTATCATCGATGTGATCAGTGAACTTTATATCTGCGGAATCATCAACCCCAAGGGTAAATTTATCCGTGAAGGAAAGAGAATCAAACATGACAAATACGGTATGGGCAGCTATATCCTTGCATTTGAGGAAGAGGCAGGTTCTGTAAAGGATGTTGAGATTACAGAAGTTGATATTGACAACTTCATCCGTGCCAAAGGTGCCATCTTCTCAGCAATCCGTACAATGCTTACTTCTCTGGACTTCGATGTGAGCATGATCGATGATGTGTATGTTGCAGGCGGTATCGGAAGCGGTATCAACATGCAGAATGCAGTCAACATCGGTATGTTCCCGGATATCCCGATCGAGAAATTCCACTACATTGGTAACTCTTCTCTGACAGGTGCGTATCTGATGCTTCTGTCAACACCGGCAGAGAAGAAGACTTATGAACTTGCTGCAAATATGACATATATGGAACTTTCTACAGTACCGATCTATATGGATGAATTTGTAGGTGCATGTTTTATTCCTCATACAGATACAAGTATGTTCCCGACTGTAATGGAAGAGATTCAGAACCGCTGATGAATTTCAGTAATTTCTATATGAGAAATTATGAATATCTAGAGAAATAAAATAACAGGACGGATCTTTAGATCCCTTTGATCTGTCCTGTTTATGGAGATTTATATGGCGTTTAGCTTAAGTGATTTAAATTATGAAAAAGACAGTAAGGAAAGAATGCCATGGGAGCATTATACACAGGAGTTTGCAGCGGCAGATCCCAAAGAATAGCTTCAAGGCTGTCCATTCCTTACGATGAAGAAACAAAACACTGACATTAACTTTTCTTGGAACACAGTATCAGATTACATGGCCGGATTTTACAGTAACACATACGCCGGATGATAGAGGCTTTTATCCGCTGGAAGATATGATTTATGCCAGATCCTGACCATTCGTTTTCTCTTAAATGGAGTGAAATCTGAAAGTTCCGGAAAATTTAAACATATCGTGAGATGCCATGGGGCGAGGTATATTTAAGGCAGTTTGACGGCAGATGCATCAAACGTCTGGCATTTTCCTATGGAAATCGTCTGGGAGATTTCAAAGCAATTATGGAGCATATCAAGGCAGTTGCTGTAAAGCATGGTGATATTGCTTATGAAGTGGAGATTTTCCCGGAATCAAAGTGCAGATGATCCTCTGGGAAGGCGATGATGAATTTCCACCGTCTTCACAGATTCTCTTTTCTGACAACTTCCCTGTTTCTTTCCAGGCAGAGGATATGGCAGTTATGGGAGATGTGATCATTGGTTCTCTGAAAGCATATCTGAAATGCGTTCAGAAATGACAAATGATATCAGGATTATAGAGATTACAGAATAATCCGCGGATATCAGAGTCAGATAAGTAAATATAAACAGAAAGAAAGAGGGAGAAAAATAGGGATTTTCAACAAGTACATGTACAGAATTCGTTGAAGTTCTGGCATCTAAGGCTCCGGTTCCGGGCGGCGGCGGTGCGTCTGCATTAGTTGGTGCAGTAGGAACTGCTCTTGGAAATATGGTAGGAAGCCTTACTGTAGGAAAAAGAAATATGCGGATGTTGAAGACGAAATGTACGAATTAAAAGCAAAATGCGATCAGTTACAGAAGGATTTCCTCCGTCTGATCGAGCGTGATGCAGAAGTATTCGAGCCATTATCAAAGGCATATGGAATGCCAAAAGAGACAGAAGAAGAGAAAGCTGAGAAAGCCAGAGTCATGGAGATCGTATTAAAAGATGCCTGCTCTGTACCAATGGAGATCATGGAGAAATGCTGTGAAGCAATTGAACTGATCGTAGAATTCGGTGCAAAAGGCTCTAAGCTTGCCATCAGTGATGCAGGCGTTGGTGCAGCTTTCTGTAAAGCAGCATTACAGGGTGCCAGCCTGAACGTATACATCAATACAAAATCCATGGCTGACAGAGAGTATGCAGAAGAATTAAACAGAAAAGCAGATGCCATGCTTGAAAAATATACAAAGATCGCAGATGACACATTTAACAGCGTACTTGGCAGACTGAAATAATAGTTTTTGAAAAATGAGTGCAATTTGGGAGGAAACAATCAATGGCTAAGCAGTTATTAGGTAAAGAAGTAACAGCAGCATTAAACGAAAAAATCAAAGCAAATGTAGCAGAGCTTCAGGGAAAAGGAGTAAATCCTACCCTCTGCATCATCCGTGTTGGTGAAAACCCAAGCGATATCTCCTATGAAAGAGGAGCAACAAAACGCTGCGAAACTTTAGGCGTTGCATGTGAGAAAATCTTACTTCCGGAGGACGTTGCCCAGGAAGAGCTTCTTGCAACAATCGATAAAGTAAACAAAGATGACAGCATTCACGGCGTACTGTTATTCCGTCCGCTGCCAAAACATCTGGATCAGTCTGTGATCGAAAACGCTCTGGATCCTGCAAAAGATGTAGACTGTATGACAGACGGATCTATGTCCGGTGTATTTACAGGAAAACAGGTTGGTTTCCCTCCATGTACACCACAGGCATGTATGGAGATCCTTGATCACTACGGAATTGACTGTACAGGTAAAAAAGCAGTTGTCATCGGACGAAGCCTGGTAGTAGGAAAACCGGCAGCCATGATGCTGATCAAGAAAAATGCAACAGTTACTGTATGTCATACAAGAACTGTTGATATGCCATCTGTTGCAAGAGAAGCAGACATCATTATCGTTGCGGCTGGCCGTGCAGGTGTTGTAGGCGCTGAATATGTAAAACCAGGCCAGACAATCATCGATGTAGGTATCAATGTAAATGCAGAAGGAAAACTCTGTGGAGATGTTGATTATGCAGCAGTAGAGCCAATCGTAGATGCTATCACTCCGGTACCGGGCGGTGTAGGAAGCGTAACTACATCTGTTCTGGTAGGACATGTAGTAGAAGCAGCAATGAGAAAATATATGTAAGCGCAGAATTATATTTCTGAATTTGAAATTTTCATTAGTTAAAACAGTGGGAATCCCACAGATAAGAGCCGGGAGAACAGTTTCTTATCTGTGGGATTTTCTCTTTGTTAACCCTTGAAAAAATCCATATTTCTGTTAAAATATCTGTAGTGTGATTTCAGGTGTGCATTTATTGTCTGATCAGATAGAAATCTGCTTTCAGATATTATGAAAACTGTAGCAAATGGTACAGGGAGCGTTACCGGAAAAATCACATGTAATGTGATTAAACAGTCGTACAAAAGTAGTCTGTACAACAAGAGGAGGAAAACATGAGTAAAAAACCTACCGTTTTAATGATTTTAGATGTGCAAGCCGCGAGACAGAGATCAAGCTCGCCACACTCGGCAACTCAGCCGGCATGTATGGCGGAGTAAAGATGGTTATCGGCTAACAACATAAGATTGCAATTTTTAAAGAAATAAAATATAATGGCTACTAAAGATACACTACAATCGAGGTGAGACTATTGGCAGATTACTCAACAGAAGAATTAGAAAAAATAGCGGACAAATTTCGCTCAGATACCAGCGGTATAAGGGGAACAAAGGATTTTACGAGCCCGGAGGAGCTTTACGATGAGCTTAAAAAGGAAATCAAAAAGTACCATCCGTCGGATGACACAAGCCTTGTGGACAAAGCCTACAGGGTAGCTTATGATGCTCATAAGGGGCAGGCGCGTAAGTCAGGAGAGCCTTATATCATACATCCGCTTTGTGTTGCCATAATACTCGCCGAGCTCGAGCTGGATAAGGAAACCATTGCAGCAGGACTGCTCCATGATGTGCTGGAGGATACCATCATGACCATGGATGAGATGCGTGCAGAGTTTGGAGACGATGTCGCACATCTGGTGGATGGTGTCACGAAGTTGAAGCACCTGCACCTGACAGACAGCACCAAGGATCCGAAGGACAAGAATGCGGACAGGCTTGAGATGCAGGCTGAGAATCTGCGTAAGATGTTTCTCGCCATGGCAAAGGATATCAGGGTCATCCTCATAAAGCTGGCAGACAGACTGCACAATATGCGTACACTCAAGTACCAGTCCAAGGAGGCACAGCAGCGTATCGCCAGAGAGACACAGGATATCTACTGTCCTATCGCGCAGCGACTTGGTATCAGCAAGATAAAGATAGAGCTCGAGGACCTTTGTATGAAGTACCTCTATCCGGATGCCTACTACGATCTGGTAGAGAAGGTAGCCCTCAGAAAGACAGAGCGCGACACCTACATCCAGGGCCTGGTAAACGATGTCAAGAAGTATGTTTCAGATGCCGGTATCAAGGCAGAGATATACGGCAGGGCAAAGCATTTCTTCAGTATATATAAGAAGATGGTCAATCAGGACAAGACTATAGACCAGATATATGACCTCTTTGCCATCAGAATTCTGGTGGATACCATACCGGACTGCTACGCAGTGCTTGGTATCATACATGAGAAGTATAAGCCTATACCGGGCCGTTTCAAGGACTATATTGCCATGCCGAAGCAGAACATGTACCAGTCGCTTCACACGACGCTCATAGGCCCAAGCGGACAGCCGTTTGAGATACAGATACGTACCTATGAGATGCATCGTACAGCTGAGTACGGTATCGCAGCGCACTGGAAGTACAAGGAAGCAAACAACGGCAATGCCACTACCACCACTGTCACAGAGGAGGAGAAGCTCAGCTGGCTGCGCCAGATACTCGAGTGGCAGCAGGACATGTCGGATAATAAGGAGTTTATGACTTTATTAAAGAGTGATTTAAATTTATTCTCCGACAATGTATTTGCATTCACACCGTCCGGCGATGTAAAGAACCTGCCAAAGGGCTCCACACCTATAGACTTTGCCTACAGCATACACTCTGCGGTCGGCAACAAGATGGTCGGTGCCAAGGTAAACGGCAAGCTGGTGCCGATAGACTATGTCATCAAAAACGGTGACCAGATAGAGATAATCACTTCACAGAACTCCAAGGGACCAAGCCGTGACTGGCTCAAGGTCGTAAAGAGCACACAGGCCAAGAACAAGATCAACCAGTGGTTCAGAAGTGAGCTCAAGGAGGAGAATATACAGCACGGCAAGGATCTGATAGCAGCCTATGCCAAGGCAAAGGGTATCAACTTTGCTGAAATAAACAAGCCTGAGTATCAGGAGAAAATACGCCGCAAATACGGCTTCCACGACTGGAACTCATGCCTTGCAACCGTCGGACACGGCGGACTCAAGGAGAGCCAGATAGTCAACAGGATGTACGACGAGTACAAGAAGGATCATGTGGTGCCGGTGACAGATGCAGATGTGCTTGGCAGCATTGCAGAAAAGCAGCAGACGGCAGCAGGCACACAGCCAGAGCACAAGTCAAAGAGCGGTATTGTGGTACACGGACTCTATGACGTGGCTGTGCACTTTTCGAAGTGCTGCAATCCTGTTCCGGGAGATGAAATAGTGGGCTTTGTCACAAGAGGCCGAGGCATCTCCATCCACAGGACAGACTGCGTGAATATTATCAATCTGTCCAAGATAGAAAAGGACAGGCTCATAGAAGCAGAGTGGCAGGATACAGCCCTCATGGACAACGGTGCTGAATATCAGGCAGACCTAAAGATATTCTGTCATGACAGGCCGGGACTGCTCGTAGATATCACAAAGATATTTACCGAGAAGGAAATCAATATCAGTGGTATCCAGTCCAAGACCAGCAAGCAGGGCATCGCTACAATCGAGGTATTTTTTAATATCAAAGGCAGGGACCAGATAAAGGTTCTAGTGGAGAAGCTCAGACAGATAGAAAGTGTAATAGACGTAGAGAGGACCACCGGCTAAATCCCGGTGGTTCTTGCGTGAAGCATAACATATAACAGATAAGGAGTACACTCATATGGTAAATATGAAGATAGACCACTTCGTAGTGGGACCGGTGCAGACCAACTGCTACTTTGTCACCAATATAAAGACAAAGGAAATGATAATAATAGACCCGGGCGCGTGTGCTAATCAGCTCGCCAAAAAAGTGGACGAATCAGGCGCAAAGCCAGTAGCAATACTGCTCACACACGGACACTTTGACCATGCCACGGATGCAAAGCCGCTCGCAGACCGCTACGGCATCAAAATATATATCCATGAGGCAGACAAAGCCACACTCGATGACCCGCAACTTAATGTCAGCTACATGATGGGGCAGTCAAAGACCTTTTATGCAGATGTATTTTTGAAGGATAAGCAGGAGCTTGACATCGCAGGCTTTCACATAGTAGTGCTTCACACACCGGGGCATACACCGGGCGGCTGCTGCTATTATTTCCCGTATGAGGACGTGATCTTTACAGGAGATTCGCTGTTTTGCGGCTCAATCGGACGTACGGATTTCAAGGGCGGCAGCATGTCAGACCTCGTGCGCACAGTGAAGGAAAAAATCATGACACTGCCTGAGCATACAGAGGTGTACCCGGGCCACAACGATACAACAACCATAGAAAACGAGAGGATGTATAACCCTTACTTATGATAGTAGTAGTATTTAATAAACCGGATTTTGAATATGATGTGCACTCACTGCTCAAGGAATTCTTCCCGCAGGAGGACGTGCAGATGTACTATAGCTGCCCACCTGATGAGGTGGAGGGGAAAAACTTAGCCTGCACGCACCATGAGATGACAGACGATGGCGTAAAAGAATTTGCGGATGCCTCACAGGTATTTAAGATAGACTATGTGGGCGATGAAATTGCAGTGGAGTGGACGTTGAATAGAGCCGGTGGAAATAATTCCATGACAGGTGAGATGCAGCAGGATGACGAAAATGATATTAAAACAGCCGGAGAAAGTATCTGCACAAAAATATCCGTGGACGGCACAGACCGCAAGGAAACCAAAAACCGCCTCAAGCTCGCTCTTTATTCCATGATAGAAAAGGGCACAGGAAAAAGCCTTCCGTGGGGCACACTCTCAGGCATCAGACCGACCAAGATAGCCATGAAATGCATAGAGGACGGCATGAGCGATAAGGAAACCTATGACTATCTGAAGGAAACCTATCTTGCAAGCGATGAGAAAATCGACCTTTCAATAGGCATAGCAAAGCGCGAGAAGGCACTGCTTGACAAAGTGGACTATGACAACGGCTACAGCCTGTACATAGGTATACCATTCTGCCCAAGCACCTGTGCATACTGTTCGTTTACATCATATCCACTGGGTGTGTGGAAAAACCGCGTGGATGATTATCTCGACGCACTCGAGAAGGAGATAGACTACACGGCACAGAAATTCTACCACAAGAAGCTAAACTCCATCTACATAGGAGGCGGCACACCGACCACACTAAGCCCTGCGCAACTTGACAGGCTTATCAGAAAAATCAAATGCAGCTTTGATTTAAAGGACTGTCTGGAATTTACAGTGGAGGCAGGCAGACCGGACTCCATCACGAGAGAAAAGCTCCTGGCACTAAAGAAAAACGGCATCAGCCGTATATCAGTAAATCCGCAGACTATGAAGCAGCAGACACTTGATATAATAGGAAGACACCACACGGTAGACGATACGATACAAAGCTTCAAGCTTGCACGTGAGCTGGGCTTTGACAACATAAATATGGACCTCATCATGGGACTTCCCGAGGAGACACTCGATGATGTAAGGCACACAATGGAGCTGGTGAAGGAACTGGCGCCTGACAACGTCACCATCCATTCACTCGCAGTAAAGCGAGCTGCACGACTCACCATCTTCAAGGACCGCTACAGTGATATGCAGATGGTCAACACTCAGGAGCATATGGATCTCTGCGCAGCCTACTGTAAGCAGTGGGGCTTGAGCCATATTACCTCTACAGGCAGAAGGGCATGGCAGGCAACATGGAAAACGTGGGCTATGCGGCAAAGGGCAAGGCCGGTGTATACAATATACTGATCATGGAGGAAAAACAGACTATTGTAGCCTGCGGAGCTGGAGCAAGCACCAAGCGTGTCTGGCCCGTACCGAATCCGGATGGCACACACCGCATCGACAGATGCGAGAATGTCAAGGATGTAGGGCAGTATATCACAAGGATTGATGAGATGATAGAGAGAAAGCAGAGGCTGTTTGAGGAAAAATAAGCAGTATGGCATATAATAATGTATAATAATGCGCGCTACAATACCATAGCGATTAGCGAATGTGTCGAAAATTGTAAAGAAAACCTAATATTCATTGACAAAGAATTAAAAATGGGTGAAAATATATTATTGAAAACCCTGATTAGATACAGAAAAAGATACAAATAACCGAATAAAACATACGTAAAACAGAATAGGCTAAAATAATTCGGGGGGGGGTACAAAGGTACCTCCCCTAGAACAGGTATAAAGGAAAATAAAAGATACCACAAGGAGAATTTGGAAAGAATGTACAGAAAGAAAGGCAGAGGATGGACAAAGCATATAGATTTTATGCTTATAGATATCGCATGCATTGTTATAGCATTTTTTATTTCATATGTGATACGCTTCGGCTTTAATAACCCATATGTGGACAAGGACTACCGTATACTGGGTGTAGCATTTCTTCTGATAGATTTCTTTGTGGAGATAATGGCAGATTCATTCAAGAACGTCCTAAAACGCGGATATCTGGATGAATTCATATCGACCTGCAAGCACGCAGTGCTTGTATTTCTGGTGACAGCGCTATTTCTGTTCACCACACAGATGGCTGATATATACTCGCGATTATCATTTTATATCATGTTTCCAATCTATGTGACAATAACATATGTAGCAAGACTAGCGCTCAAGAGCTTCCTTAAGAAAAAGGGCTTTGGAGCATCAAGAAAATCGCTGTTTGTCATAGCACCTGATGCCATGCTTCGTGATACACTGTGCACAGTGGAGAAAAGCTGTATAGGCTATACAAAGATAGTAGCAGCTTCACTGGATACAGACATGAAGGGTATGACTATATGTGGCATACCTATAGTTGCAAACCACGATGGTATAGTGGACTATGCGTGTGATGAGTGGGTGGATGAGGTGCTCATCCCGCCTTGTAGCGAGGATGAATATCCAGAGCGGATGGCAGATATATTCCTTGAGATGGGAATAGCGGTACATACAGGAATAACCAAAAATGGCACAGCCCAGGGAGGCTACAAGCAGATAGAAAAGATAGGCGACTATACCGTAGTCACATCAAGCGTGAACTATGCCAACACCAGCGCGCTTCTGGTAAAGAGAGGCATGGATATAGTCGGAGGATTGGTGGGCTGCCTGTTCACACTTATCATAATGATATTTGTGGGTCCTATGATATACATAGCATCGCCTGGACCTATATTTTTCGCGCAGGAGAGAGTCGGCAGAAACGGAAGAAAATTCAAGATGTACAAATTCCGCAGCATGTATATGGATGCCGAGGAGCGAAAGAAGGAGCTTGCGGCACAGAATAAAGTGGGTGACGGAATGATGTTCAAGATGGACTTCGACCCGAGAATCATAGGCAATAAGGTGCTGCCAAACGGAAAGAAGAAAACCGGAATTGGGCAGTTTATCAGGAAAACAAGCCTGGATGAATTCCCACAATTCTTCAATATACTAGTGGGAGATATGAGCCTTGTGGGCACAAGACCACCGACACTCGATGAGTGGGAGAAGTATGAACCACATCACAGAGCCAGAATGTCATTCAGACCGGGACTGACCGGACTGTGGCAGGTGAGTGGCAGAAGCAATATCTCGGACTTCGAGGAAGTGGTGAAGCTGGATACCCAGTATATTGGGGAGTGGAGTGTAAAGGGGGATGTGAAGATAATATTCAAGACGTTTGTAGGAGTTTTGAAAAACGATGGAGCAGTGTAGTTTCTACAAGGAGAAATATTAACATATGAAAGTTGTATTAATGGCCGGAGGCAGAGGAACAAGGATTTCTGAATTATTCCCTGATGTTCCAAAACCACTAATTCCAATACAAAATATGCCTGTCTTAGAGCGAGAAATTATTTCGCTCAGAGAACAGGGGTTCACAGAGATAATCCTGACAGTAGGGTATATGGCTGATAAAATAAAGGACTATTTTGGAGATGGATCAAGACTTGGAGTGAAAATCAATTATTTTGTGGAAGACAAGCCTTTAGGGAATGCAGGTGCTTTGTTTTTTCTGGATTTAAAAGAAGATTTTCTGCTTTTAAACGCGGATGCTGTATTTGATGTGGATTTTAACAGAATGGTGAAATATCACAGACGAAAAGGTGCATTGGTTACATTGTTTACACATCCAAATTCTCATCCATATGATAGTGGATTAATTATTGCTGATAAGAGTGGTGAAGTAAAGCAATGGCTTACAAAAGAAGAATCCAGACCAAAGTATTACAAAAACAGGGTAAATGCCGGTCTTCATGTAATTTCTCCTAAAACATTGGAGATGAGTGGGATTGATAAAAGTTCAATTGGTAAGGAAAAAGACGGGAAGATTGTAAAAGTAGATTTAGACCGTCAGATTCTTAAACCATTGTGCTCTACAGGAAAAATGTTTTGCTATGATTCGCCTGAATATGTAAAGGATATGGGAACACCGGATAGGTATTATTCGGTGTGTGAAGATTTTAAAAAAGGTGTTGTTTCAGCAAAGAATCTTAGTAATAAACAAAAGGCAATCTTTTTAGATAGAGATGGAACTATTAATAAGTATGTAGGTTTTTTAAGAAATATAGATGAATTTGAATTACTACCAGGAGTTTCAGAAGCTATAAGAATGATCAACACTAGTGGTTATTTAGCTATAGTAGTCACAAATCAGCCTGTTATAGCAAGGGGAGAAGTTACATTTGAAGAGTTGGATAACATTCATTGTAAAATGGAAACTCTACTTGGAAAAGAGGGGGCATATATTGATGGGTTATATTTTTGCCCGCATCATCCACATAAAGGTTATGAAGGTGAGATACCTGAATTGAAAATAGATTGTGATTGCAGAAAGCCAAAGCCGGGAATGCTGCTAAAGGCAGCAGAAGAGTTGAACATTGATTTAAATGCCAGCTACATGATAGGGGATTCTGATTCGGATGTTCAGGCCGGTGAGGCGGCAGGCTGTACAGGTATAAAAATAAATGAAGGCGGACTATTAGACGCTGTGAAGGGAGTATTACATGATTATAACTAAGACCCCATTTCGCATGTCATTTTTTGGTGGCGGAACAGATATGGAGGAATATTTCAGGGAAAATGAAGGTGCTGTTCTTTCGACTACATTTGATAAATACTGTTATGTAAATGTAAGACATCTCCCAAGGTTTTTTGATTATTCAACAGAGCTTTCTTATTCAAAAACAGAGAGAGTAACTGATATAAATGATATTCAACATCCGGCAATTCGAGAAGCAATGAAGATGCTTGATATGAGAGAGATAAGACTTACGTATGAAGCTGATCTTCCGGCTCGTTCAGGGTTGGGAACCAGCTCATCTTTTGCGGTAGGAATGCTTAATGCGTTCTATGCTCTTAAAGGCAAATATGCAGATAAAAAGAAACTGGCAGATGAGGCAATATATCTTGAACGTGTTTTGTGTAATGAATCAGGAGGCTGGCAGGATCAGATAGCCGCTTCCTTCGGAGGCTTTAACAGAATTAATTTCAATTCAGATGGATATGAGGTGCTTCCTGTAATAATATCTCCGGAACGAAAAAGAATGTTAAATGATAATTTATTGATGTTCTTCACAGGTTTCACACGTTTCTCTTCGGATGTGCAGAGAGCAAATAAAGCAAGCAGTTCAGAAGATAAAAGTGCAAGACTTAAAAAAATGTATAGTCTTGTGGATGAAGCAGAGGCAGTTCTTACTGATAAGACAATACTGTTTATTTCATATCAAACTTTTTTCGACACAATGTACAATATCTTTGTCTTTCCTTTGGAAATCCTGTTGAATTTGATTGTATTATTTTTAGATAAATCTTGGATTTTTTCCAAAAAAATCCGCCGCAGGACGGTATGTTACACGTACTGCGGCGGTTTTAAATAAATCGGATATTCGGAATCCGTTTCCGGATTTATATAAATCGGATATTCGGAATCCGCTTCGCTACTTCCTCATAAACAAAATCCGTTTCCGGATTTTGTTTATATCCGTGTCAGAACAAAAATATCGTAGATTGCTCTGACTGCTTTTTCGAAATCACGATTCTCTACACCGATGATGATATTCAGCTCACTGGAACCCTGGTCGATCATTTTTACGTTTACATTTGCATGGGCAAGAGCAGAGAAGATCCTTCCTGCAGTGCCTCTCTGGGATTTCATTCCACGACCAACAACTGCGATCAGTGCAAGGTCAGATTCCATCTCCACAAAATCAGGCTGCACCAGACGGTGGATACCTGCGATAACCTGCTGCTCTTTCTCCTCAAATTCGTCCTGATGAACATATACAGTCATAGTATCGATTCCGGATGGTACATGCTCAAAGCTGATCCCCTGATCTTCAAATACCTGAAGTACCTTGCGTCGAACCCGATCTCACTGTTCATCATAGATTTCTCGATATTTAATAGAGCAGAAACCTTTCTTTCCGGCGATACCGGTAATGTAAAATTTCGGCTTCTTACAGGTGCTCTCTACGATCAGAGTACCTTTATCCTCCGGGCTGTTTTGTGTTACGGATATTGATTGGAATTCCCTCTTTACGAACCGGGAAAATGGCATCCTCATGAAGAACAGTAGCTCCCATGTAGGAAAGCTCACGAAGCTCTCTGTATGTGATTGCCTCGATAGGCTCCGGATTGTGAACGATACGCGGATCTGTTACAAGAAAACCGGAAACGTCCGTCCAGTTCTCATAAATATCTGCATGGATAGCTTTTGCAACCAGGGAACCTGTCACATCAGAACCACCTCTGGAAAATGTCTTTACTGTGCCATCTGCACATGCGCCGTAAAATACCCGGAATAACCGCATGCTGGGATTTGCTGAGTTTTTGGTAAAGGAGTTTATTGGTCTCCTCCGCTTCCAGATTACCAGCTTTATCAAACGGATCACAGAAGCTGCATCCACAAAATCATATCCAAGATATGCAGCCATGATCTTACCATTAAGGAACTCTCCTCTGGATGCCGCATACTGGATTCCTGCCTGTGCACGGAAATCCTCCTCAATCTTTTTGAACTCATCCTCAAGGGAAAGCGTCAGGCCAAGACCTTTGATAATCTCATAATATCTCTCTTTAATCGCTTTCAGCTTATCGGAGAAATCCTCTCCCTTGGAAGCTGCATCATAGCATCCGTAAAGCATATCCGTTACCTTGATGTCTTCGTCAAATCTCTTTCCCGGAGCTGACGGAACAACATAGCGGCGGCTCTCATCGCTGCGGATGATATCGCCGACTTTCTGAAACTGCTCTGCATTTGCAAGAGAACTTCCACCGAATTTTACAACTTTTTTCATGATAACACCTCTCACCTGTAATTTCGATACTGCTGTTCATTTTCCAAACGGCAGCATTTCGACTTCCTGCGTTGCTTTTCAGTTCATATCTCACTGCAACGCTTTACCACAGAAACCTATGGCTATTTTATTGAAAAACTCATGATTTTGCAAGTCTTTCCGCCAATTTCTGCAAAAAAAGTCAAATTATACAAGAGAAAAGGCTCATAAAACCTGTTTCTTATGCACAGTACTGCTTCAGGATATTCTCAAGAGCTGCAGCGCTGCTTGTATGGCAGCGACATACGGGGATTGATTTTTTCTTTGCTTCTTCTACTGCGCAGTTTACCATTTTGTGGGAAACGGTACTGGTGAACAGGATCATCAGATCCGGCACCCCGATCTTTTTCTTCATGGCTCCTTTTTCCTTGGCAAAAACTTTCGCCTTGCATCCGAAGCCTTTGCAGATATCCTCATACTGACATACCATTCTTTCATTACCGCCTACAATTACAACGCTCATAATTCACTCTCCTTTGATCTCTGAACTTTTATATGACTGTTTCAAGGTTATTTTAAACTAACTTCACTTTTAAAATATTGAGTTAGCACTTGCTAACTCATTTATTATAATACCATCTCACAAAAAGTTTGTCAAAGGTAATTTTAAATTCTGTCTAATTTTTTATATCCTGTGATCTCACATACTGTAAGTATGCCGTTTTTTACCTGAAAATGAACATCCATTCCTGCAAAAGGCATTCCGTATATCCTCTCCGGATCTTTCTGGTAGGCAGGCCTCGGATCCTCTCTGAGCACGCCTTCCAACGCAGTAAGCTTATCCTCCGGAATCCTTGCCTTCCATTCTTCCGGGATCTCTACCTGCAGAAAATGCTGCTCCACCTTCGTCGCAAAGCCGCCCAGCGCTTCCGGATGGCAGTCTGCCACAGGCAGATATGGCTTAATATCATAGATAGGGGTTCCATCCATCAGGTCCGCACCGGATACGATCAGTACAGGAGCTTCTTTGCTTTCCAGATCGATCTTTTCAAGCTTCACACAGGATAAGCCTACAGGATTGGGACGAAGGGCGATCTGGTGGCAAATACGCCCATCCTTTCATTTCCGCCCAGGCGTGGCGGACGTACTGTAGGGGACCAGTTCTCACGGATCGACTGTGAAAACTCCCACAGCAGCCAGATATGCGAAAAATCTTCCAGTCCTTTTACCGCTTCCCGTACCCGGTATTCCGGTTCAAAAACATACAGGCTGTCAGTTCTTCCACTCGACCGCTCTGACGCGGGATTCCGAATTTTGTCGGAAAATCACTTCTGATCCTTGCGATTATCTTCATATCCCTATTCTCCCTTTCACTTGCCAGATATACACCTCATGCGCCTGTTACATAATTCTGCTTTCAATGACTGTCATGTCATTTCCGTCAGATCCTCTTGTAGGCAACACAGTTTTTTTGCCGCTTGGCCTGATAGAGAAGCCTGTCCGCTTCCATCACTCCATCTCTGACCTTACAGCTTCCATATACACCTCCCACGCTCATGGAAAGCCGGATTTCTTTGTATTCCGGCACATCTGCCATTGCGATCTCTTCCCGGATATCTTCCAGCTTCTGCTGAAATACCTGTTCCGGGATTTCTTCAAACATCAGAAGAAATTCGTCTCCTCCATAACGCAGTACCACGTCATCTGCCCGCACATGCTCAAAAATCATTCTGACAATGGT
>ENA-OQKQ01000338-OQKQ01000338.1-human-gut-metagenome-genome-assembly--contig:-NODE-338-length-16989-cov-4.280453_pt1 | contig 16989 bp, 15 predicted proteins | sample MGYA00242651_ERZ504803 | MGnify/ENA primary metagenome ERZ504803 (study PRJEB26092, sample SAMD00036380) | human gut metagenome | host: Homo sapiens | study: EMG produced TPA metagenomics assembly of...
TATTGCTTTTTGTCTGTTTAATATTTAATACTTTTAATTTACAATGCAAAGATATAAAAAAAATGGGTAAACTCCAAATTAATTTTGTTTTATTTTGTGTTAAATGGCTTTTATCGTACTTATGCGGCGTTTTTAAAGGATTAACTGGCAAAGTTAAAAGGGTGTATCATAAACATTCAAATGCTTTATGATACACCCTCTTTCTCAGGATTCTGAATTTTTTTTCGTGTTTATAACGCTTCGTCTTCAGGACGTGGCATCTGTGTCTGGGGCTTCTGTTTCTTGCCTGACTTCATGAATAGTTTCTTCTTCTTGAGCCATGCAGCCTTGCGTATTTCGTATTCTTCGCGATGACGCTCCAAAAAATTATCTGCCATGTTTCGTTTCCTTTTTTACTTTGCGTTATGAATGCTTATTCTTTTTCTTTAAACTTACTGTAAATCACCTTTATCTGTATAGGACTTGTCTCCTTGCCGTTGCTGTCGGTGGTTATTACACCTCTTTTCAGTCGGGTAGAAGCGAGTGACATATCGTGATTAATCTTGGAGATGACGGTAGTATGTCCCTGTGCGGTTGTGATGATGTTTACAGGAACCAGTACTACTTTATTCCAGTTTTCTCCCTTGCCCTTGTTCTTATACATGGCAGAAACCAGGTTGGCGATATTCTGGAATGTATAGGCATTCTTATAAGTACCTGTACTGCTGTAGCTTGTGGTATAAGAAGTACGGCTATCTGCCAACTTGCTCTTTTCGAAGAACGACTGCAAACTGTCTTTCTGAACCATCAGGATGGTGCTTGGTGTAGCAAAGTTGTATGGGTTGTCTTCGTTTTCATTGTTGAGCCGTGGGAAAGAGATGGTAGCTGTGTTGAGCGTATCCTTCTCATGTCCCTTCATGATATCTTCGATAGGGAGGGTAACCTCGGTGAAGATACCTGCCGGTGACTTGAGATAAGTACAGTTCTTCTCCTGACTTGCCAACTGCTTCAGTTTCACGGTGTCGTTCTCAATCTTGTTGAGCTGCAATACCTCTTCTGTACCATCGAAACGGTTGTATCCGATGCCTACAGCTATACTGTCTGTAACGCCGTCCTTTGCCTTGATGGTCTTGTGACGGGTCCAGTAGAAGATAAGCTCTGTATTCCAGATCTTAGCCATGTTACCCGTACCACCTACATTCTTGATGTAGAAGCCAGGGCAGACATTGTGCAGGAACTTGTAGTTGGTCTTGAAGTACTCAGGATGTTCTGCGTATGTTTGCATGATGTAAGAACCATAGTTCTTGTATGTCTTACCATCTTTCTCATACTTCTTATTCAAGTAAATCTTGAAGTTCTTGACATCTGATGTATTGCTCAAGTTGTAATTACTGCTCCAATGCTGGTTGTTTTCGCTTACCCAGCCTTCCTTGAAGACATCATAATCAGAGTAATACTCCTTATCTTCTGCCATCGGCTTTGTCATCTCATAGGCTGTCACCTTCATTGGGGCGATAGTATCGCCGTAGCTGGCATTGTATGAAACCAGGAGGTAGCATGAGTCTGCTTCGATAGAACCTTTGTTTGCCTGCTTGATGTAATCGAGTGTATCTATAGAGAAAGTAGGCAATACGCTCAACTGGGTCATGTAGTCACCCTTTACATAGTTGCCGGTTTCCGGGTCTTTCATCTTACCGATGAGACCGCTGTTGTTGCGGCTCAATACGGCACCTGAAACCATAGACTTTGTAGCTACAGGAAATACTGCGCTAGTGATGTTGATGTTGTCAATATCGTTAGTGATGCTACCACCGATTCCCTCGGTGGTGTCATCACATGCAGCGAAAGTAAGCGCTGCTATTACTAATACTGTTAAGAGTCTTAAAATTTTCATTATCCTTATATGTATGTGTCTCTGTTGTCGGAATTTTATTCTGCGTCAGGACAAACCTTGTTGATGAAGTCTGCGTATGGCTCCTGGATATCTTCTCCCGGATAAGCCAGTACAGGCTTGTTCTTCTCCTTCGCATAATCAAAGAGGATCTGGTTAGCTTCTTCTTCACCTTCTACTACACCGTCGCTATAGTCGATGGCGAGTTTGCCGAGCTCAATGAAGTTGAAGTCGTCCTGATAGCCGTCGAGCAGTTCTGACTTGGCATCGCGGAAGGCAACGCAACGTTTGAAGTTGGTACCCAGTTCACCCTTGAGTTCGTTGGTATAGAGAGCGGTAATCACCTTTGATTCTGCAAATGAAGGCTCTTCGCTGTAGGCTGTCTTTACATAGAATGGTACTACTGCGCTAGCCCAACCCTGGCAGACGATCACATCAGGCTGCCAGCGGAGCTTCTTTACGGTTTCCAATACGCCACGTGCAAAGAAGATAGCTCTTTCTCCGTTGTCGGCATATTCCTTTCCGTTTTCATCGGTGCCCATCTGGCGGCTCTTGAAATAGTCGTCATTATCGATGAAATAAATCTGCTGTCGTGTTGTTGGTATAGATGCAACCTTGATGATCAGCGGATGGTCTGTATCATCTATGATAAGGTTCATACCAGACAGGCGAATGACCTCGTGCAATTGTCCGCGACGCTCGTTGATGGTGCCCCACTTAGGCATGAAGGTGCGGATCTCAAAACCTGCTTCCTGCATCTTCTGAGGCAGTTCGCGTCCCATGATTGACATGTGAGACTCGGCTACGTATGGGTCGATCTCCTGATTGATAAATAATACTTTTTTTGCCATAAAATTTAAATTTTATTCTTACGAATTACGTGCAAAGGTACAAAAAAAACTTCAAATAGGGGCATTTTTTCTCCGAAATTCATTATTTTCGGCAATAATTCGCATATTTTTAGGTTTTTTCTTTCTCATTTGAGAAAAAAGTTGTTATTTTGCACCCGAAAACAGATTATGACGATGAAAGTATTCAATAAGATTGTTGACCTCCAGAACGAACTCTTCATGTGTCGTAAGGAGGGAAAGGAAATCGGCCTTGTGCCAACTATGGGTGCGCTGCATGAGGGTCACGCCTCTCTTGTTAAGCGCAGTGTAAAGGAAAATGGCGTGACTGTGGTTTCTGTGTTCCTGAATCCTACACAGTTTAATGATCAGGGTGACTTGGATCGCTATCCTCGTACCCTCGATGCTGACTGCAAGCTCTTGGAGGCTTGTGGTGCTGACTATGTGTTTGCACCATCGGTGAAGGAGATGTATCCTACACCAGATACACGCCACTTTGAGTTTCCACCTGTTTCTACCGTGATGGAGGGTGCCAAGCGCCCGGGTCATTTCAATGGTGTATGTCAGGTAGTGAGCCGTCTTTTCTATATCGTTCGACCAACTCGTGCTTATTTCGGTGAGAAGGATTGGCAGCAGATTGCTGTCATCAAGCAGCTCGTGAAGTACATCAACAGCGATGTGCAGATTGTGGAGTGCCCTATTGTCCGTGATGAGGACGGTTTGGCTAAGAGCAGCCGTAATACTTTGCTGGCTCCTGATGAGCGTGCCATTGCGCCAAACATCTATAAGGCCCTGAAGGAGAGTGTGGAGTATGCCAAGACTCATACCGTACAGGAAACTCATGATAAGGTGGTTGCCGACATCAATGCTGTAGAGGGTCTGGAGGTAGAGTATTTCCAGATTGTGGATGGCGACAGCCTGCAGGATGTTTCTTCATGGGAGGATAGTGCCTATGTGGTAGGGTGCATCACCGTTTATTGCGGTAAGACTCCTATCCGTCTCATCGACCATATCAAGTATAAGGGATAATTCCTCGATAGATATTCTTTATTAAGTTTAATCCGTAACAGATCAAGTAATAACAGAACAATGCAGATAGAAGTATTGAAGAGTAAGCTCCATTGTGTGACCGTAACTGAGGCTAACCTGAATTATATGGGTAGCATCACCATCGATGAGGACTTGATGGACGCTGCTAATCTGATAGCAGGCGAGAAGGTTCAGATTGTAGACAACAACAATGGTGAGCGCTTGGAGACCTATATTATCAAGGGTGAGCGTGGCAGCGGTTGTATCTGCCTGAACGGTGCTGCAGCCCGCAAGGTGCAGGTGGGCGATACCGTTATCATCATCGCTTATGCCCTGATGGACTTTGAGGAGGCTAAGACCTTCCAACCAACCGTAGTTTTCCCAAAAGAGGGAAACAGGGTTTAATATTCAATGGAAACAAAAGAAAGGGTGTGTCATGGACTTATGGCACACCCTTTCTTTTGTTATGGTGAGGACGAATCACATCGCTCTTGTTCACCACGTTGTCGCCATCCTTGGCGCTGATAGGGATAAATAAGGTGTAATTACTATATAATTTAAGGTGTAATTGCGATGGGTTAAGGATAGATCTCGATATGGCTGCTGCCGGAGTTGCCATTCTTGATAATCCTTATCTGGGTGGTGATGCGCTCGCTCATCGTGTCGGTATGACTGATGACGCCCACCTTCTTGCCTTGCGAACTTTGCAGCATGGCGAGGGAGTCGATGACCGTGGCTAAGGTATCGGGGTCGAGGGTTCCGAAGCCTTCGTCGATGAACAGGTTCTCGAAGGAGATGTTGCGGGAGGATAACGCCGACAGGCCCAAGGCGAGACCCAGACTCACGATGAAGGTTTCGCCACCTGATAGGGAGGTGGTGTCTCGGATATCGTCGGCACGGTCGTGGTCGATGACTCGGATGCCCAGCGAATGCTTTACCTGCTGCAGTTCGTAACGGCTGTTGAACTTTCTGATTTCCTGGTTGGCGTGCGCTATCAGGAAACTGAGCGTATAGCATTGGGCTATCTTGCGCAGCGTCTTTCCGTCTGCTCCGATGGCATCTGTGATGGCTGTCCAGTCGTCCTTTTCCTGTGTTACGAGTTGCAGAGCCTCAGCCTTGTCACCCAACTGCTTCACGGCTTCCTGATGGTTCTGCATCCTGGCTTTGGCAGCAATCAGTTCGTTGCGCTGGCTTCTCTCCTGATACTCCTGCTGAATGGCTAAGAGAACATCACGGGTTTGGGCAGGCTGATGTTCCAAGTGCTGCTGATGCGCCTTTTCTGCACTTTGGTAAAGGGCGGTAGTTGAAGCCACGGCTTTCTCCTTTTCGTCCTTTTCCCGTCGGATGGCATTCCAGTCTTCGGCAGAGTGAAGCATCTCCCGGATGGTATTTCGGTTGATAAGGCTTGGTTCGATACTTCTTTCCTCGATGCCTTCCTCCTCGGAGTCTTTTCCTTCGATGCTCTTTTCTTCAAACTGCTTGTTATATTCCTCAATCCAAAGGTCGAGTTCCTTTTCCTTCGCTTGCAGATTCTCTTTCATCGTTTTGTTCTGAGACAGCATGGTTTGATGCGAACCTTTACTGTTGGCGAGTTCCGCCTTCAGTTTGTTGATATTCTCGTTCTGAGTATCAGCTGCTTTCGTAGCCTCATCCTTTGCTGTTGTCAGTCTTTGTTCAGCCGCGTTTGGTTCTTCGCCATTCAGAATCTGCTTATATTTCTCCTGCCATTCCTCCATTTCCTTCTTGGCGCTATTCCATGTCTGAAGGGCTTTCCCGTAAGCCTCCTCCTTGCTCTTTTGCTGTGAGATGAGGTTGATGGTAAGTGCTTTCTGCTCAGCCAGTTTTGTGGTGCAGGTTGAAGTATTTTCCTGGACTTTATTCAGCATTGTTGAAGCCTTGCTTTCATACGCAGCTTCATCCTTTACAGCCTTATCCTTGAGTTGGGTCAGCCGTTCTATCTCTTTCTGAATCTTGTTAAAGAGGCTCAGTTTGCTGCTCGCATCTTTCGCCTTGTTTTCATAGATAGGCAAGAGCGATTTCAGTTCTGCCTCTGCTTTCGGAATCTTTGGATACTGGGCGATGAGCGCCTTCCAATCCTCTTCGTAAGTTGCTATTTCTCCCAAGAGCTTTTCCTGTTGTTTCTGGAGCGTCTGTACTTCGCCGTCGTTCTGTTTTCTCTCGCCGGAAAGGTTCTTCTCCTCTTTCTGCTGCAGTTTCAGCAGATCCTCCTTGGCTTTCAGAAGTTGAGAGAGTTCTGTAGTGGCTTCCTCAAACTGTCTGTTGTCGGTATGATAAGGATGGGTCGTGCTGCCGCAGAGCGGACAAGGCTTGCCTTCGGTCAGGTTGGCACGATGAATCTCCCATTTCTCACTCACCATGAGGGTATAGGCATTTCTCAGCGTCAGGGTCTCTTGGGTCAGAGCCTCGATGGTCAACTTGCCCAGCGCTTCATCTATCTCTGCGTTTCTCTTGCCCAAGACCTGGATTCGCTCCTCATTCTTTTGCTTTTCTGTTGTGGCAGCATCGAGATGAGCCACAACCTTGATGGCTTGCTGGACATCCTGTAGTTTCCTGTCGGCTACAGTCTTGCTGTTCTGCAGTTCCTCTATGTTCTGTCCGACAGTCTTATTTCTTTCCGTCTCCCAAGCCTGTTCAGCGGCTTGCGTCGCTTCGTGCAGAACCTGTTTCTGCTTGGCAATCTCTTCCTGTGTCGCTTTGAGAGCAAGGTTCGCTTTCTCCGTTTCAGCTTCCCATTTTTGGATGTTTCGGGCGTTTTCCTCCACATCTCTTTGGGCAGTTAGATTCTCTTTCTGTGCCAACTCCAAAGCCTCTTTCTTTTCTTTCAGATTCGGCATTGCCGCTTCCATTTTTGTTTTCAGCGCCCTTGCTTCAGCGATGACCGGCAGGGCCTTTTCCAGCTGTTCCTGTGCCTTGCCGACTGCTTCCTTCAGACTGGTGAGAGTTTTCTCGCTTTCGCTGATGGCAGACTCTTGACTTTTGATGTTTCCTTCCGCTTTCAGGATGTTTTCTTCCTGCTCGTGGATGCTTTGCGTCTGTCGCTCTACTTCCTGCAGCAGGTTGACGGCTGGCTGTACTTCATCGTGCAGCTGCAGACGGAGAATCTGGGCTCGCATCGCTTTAATGGCATCAGCTGCTTGCTCCATATCAGTCTGGTAGATAGCGATTTGCTTGATTTGCTTATCGTTTTCCTCAACCCATTGCAGGTCTTTCGAGATGGCTTGCAACTGGCTGTCGAGTTCCTTCTCAGCCTTTTCCAACCGGTCGATTTCCTCCTTCAGTTGGGCGAGTTCTTCATCGTTCAGCAGGTTCTGTTTAACGGCTTCCACCGATGCTGCCATCTGGTTGTAGGCATCCGTCGCCTGGTCTTTCGCCTTCTTGATTTCAGTAGCGATGTTCGTATAAGTTTCCTCGCATCCGATGAGCTTTTCCAGGAGTTCGTACCGTTCGTTTTCCTTTGCTGTCAGGAAGTTGGCAAACGAGCCTTGGGCGATGAGTACGGTACGGAGAAACTGGTCGTAGTCGAGTCCGATGATGTTCGGCAGCTCGTTCCAGTCGGCAGTTTCCTCTGTTATCTCTTCTCCGTTTCTCGTGATTTTATAGAGCGCAGTCTTGGCGTTCTCGTAGCGCACTCTCTGGAATCTGACGTGCCATTCTGCGCGGTAGATGCTGCCGTTGTTGGCAAGGAAGGTGAGTTTGCTGTAGCCTTCCTTCTTGCCACGTGTCAGGATGTTTCTACTGTCGGTAGGTGCCAGACGGTTGTTTTCGCTGGCATCGGCAGCTCCGAAAATCTCGATGTTCTGGTTCTTGTCGCCTTTCTTCCTGGGGTAGCGAGGGGCGCGGTTGTAGAGGGCAAGGCAGATAGCATCGAGTAGGGTAGACTTGCCACTTCCCGTCGGACCTACGATGCTGAAGATGGTACTCTCGCCTAAGGCACCTTCTTCAAAGTTGATGACCTCGCCTCCCTGTTTGTCAAGCGAAGCGAGGTTGAGTATTTCGAGTTGTAGGAATTTCATAATGATGATGTCGTTAATAAATCGGATAACATTTTCTCCTGTCTTTCGTTCATCGGAGCGTTGTGTCTGATGGCGAAGGCTTCTTTCAGCGTGTCGAGCGGAGGACGGTTGATGATGTCTTCTATGCTGGTGATGTGCTGGGAACCCTGGATGGTGGAGAGGTCCAGTTGCGGGATGATGCGCTGGATTTTGCAGAGCACGGCATCCTTTTCGTTGACGAGTTTCTCCAGTTCCTTGATGTCATCGCTGGTCAGTTTCTCCTGTTTCACCTTCAGCATCACGTAGTCGAAATGGTCGCTCAGTTCGCCGTCGGTTCTCTCCGAGAGTTCAGAATTGATGACCTTCTGCCATTTCTTGAAGGTCAGTTCTTCCTCATTTTCGGGCAGGATGCGGAGGGCGTGCTGAGGCTTGTATTCCAGGAAATCTACTTTCCATTCCTTGCTCTTGCCGGTTTCCTTTCCTTCCTCCTCTTCTCCGTGTTTTATGGTGATGAGGTCGATGCCGTGGGTGTAGTCTTTCTCGGCAAACGACATCGGGAGGATACTTCCCGTATATCTTGCCCAGTCGGTGTTCCAGATATGTTGCCGTTTGTGGATGTGTCCGCAAGTCATATAGTCGGGATGTTCGTTCCATCCTTCCAGGTCCACTTCCTCCTGTCCGCCGATGATGATTTTCTCGCTCGCATCCTTTTTGGCGATATCCGAACCCTTGGCGTACATGTGTGCCATCATGATGCACTTCCTGCCCGGGTATTTCTTTCGAGCCTCAGCCGTCAGTTCTCTCAGAAAGTCGTTGACTCCCTGCGAGTAGCTGGCGTTCTGCACCACATCGCTTCTAAGGAAAGGTACGGCGAGGATGATAACTTCTTCTCCTGCCTCGTTGGTTACGGGGATGATGAGGTCATCGAAGGAATAGATCCAATGTCCGCCGGTTTTATGAATATGGTTAAAATCCAGAATGAGCAGTTTCTGATCTATTCTACTCGGGAAGGACTTCTGCAGTTTGCAAAAACCGGACTCACAGATGAAATCCCTGAGATTTTCTATCACCCTTTAACTGTGGAACAACGTATTGAGGTTTTGAAGGGCGTTCGACAATGCTGCGAAACCGGTGTCTATCGATTTCTTCAGAAACCTTTAAGCCATCTGCCCCACAACCTTCACTTCTGTATTCGCGGGACTATGGGAAGTATGGTTTTCAGAAATAACACCGGGCAGATCATTGTACTGAACATAGAGGAAACCTGCCTGGTCAGTATTTTTCGTGACTATCTGGAGCATATGAATCCAGCCAGTTACTATTCTACCGAAAAAGCAGTGGAACTGGTTGACCAGATCATTCACGACCTGCAGGACAACAGAGATTAATTTTTGCATATATCCATATAAACGAAAACACCCATATGACCGTGGATTCTCTGAATCTACAATCATGTGGGTGCTTTTTCATTCTCATACGCGCCGGATTATTTAACCATTTATATTATATGATTTTTTATTTATAGAATACAAGATGTGGCACAATTTGTGGGCAGATTTTTTATACAAAGCAGAACAAAATCTACAGTTGACATTCTAAAATCTCTGTGATAATATAATCAACGCAAAAAATGAATATGGTTTAATTGGAAACGTACATTCCCCTCGGAATGATTAACGAACAACACATGCTCTGAGGTTTTACATTATCACTTAATCATTTTAAAGGAGGATTTTTATGCCAAAAAACAAATTTCAGGAAGTTATCTTTACCCTTATCATGGTATTTTTTATGGTTTACGCCATGATCTGCTACAACATTTCCCTGAACACAGGGAGTATGACAAACCGTGTGTTCCTTGACGCTTTTCATGAACTGGTGATCATGGGACCGATCGCATTTATCCTTGACTTCTTCCTTGTATCCAAGCTTGCTTTTGGTTGTGCAATGCGCATGGTAGATTTCAAAAGCTGCCATCCGTTCAGCAGGATCCTTGCGATCTCCGTTCCTTCCGTTGCTTTCATGTGCCCGTTAATGAGCCTCGCGGCAACCATTCTCTTTAAGGATGCCGGAAATCAGTTTGTAGCTGTATGGCTTCAGACAACCGCATTCAACTTCCCGATGGCATTCTTCTGGCAGCTGATCTATGCAGGTCCGATCGTACGTTTTATTTTCAGACATATCTTTCCTGAAAAGGAAACGTAAAAGAAGCGACAGCAACTATGTAAAATTAAAGAAAGCACATTGCTATGGTTGAACCACCCCAAAAGTCATACTTTCCGGTGGCGGCTCATTCCATACAATGTGCTTTTTATTTTTTCACGCGAATCTTTCTCATCGGATCTTCGAATCTCTCAGACTGTTTTCTTTAATTCAGGCATCTTAAGTATCTTCACGATCAGCGGGATCACCATAATGACCCAGACTATCGGTTCTGCTACGATCACGCCGGTATATCCGAGAAGTGGCACCAGAGTCACCGCGATCACTACTTTTCCGATCATCTCCAGCGCACTGGAAACCAGAGGGATCACCGTTTCTCCAAGGCCCTGCATAGCATTTCTGAGGACACTGATCACAGCCGTTACGAAATAAAAGATCGTATCAAATTTAAGATAATTGGCGGCATTGCGGATCACCGTTTCATTATGGCTTCCTGTGACCAGATAGATCAGCTGTTTTCCAATGGTAAAACTGAAGATCACAGTCATCACGGACCAGATACAGGTATACAGAACTGCAAGACCGATTCCATGGCGTACCCGGTCCATCCTCCCTGCACCTGCGTTCTGTCCGCAGAAGATTGCCATAGTCTGCCCGAACACGCCAAACATGATCATAAACATTTCCGTGATCTTACGAGCTGCTGTATGTGCCACAATGATATCTCTTCCCAGCCGATTGATGGAGGTCTGAAGTGCCAGTGTACCAAGATTTACAAGAGAGCTTACAAGTCCCATAGAAAGTCCGGCACTCAGCATATTTTTCATCATATTTCTTTCGAGACCGAAAAAATCCTCTTTTTTCAGCCGTAGGATCTCATACCTGCGGATCATGTAAAACCAGCATATAAGAAATGCCAGCGTCTGTGAAAGTACCGTGGCAACGGCAGCTCCCTGAACTCCTGCTTTTACTACCAGAATAAAAAACAGATCTCCTGCGATATTTAAAGTTACAGACACCGCCAGGATCACAAGAGGCGTCACCGTATCCCCAAGTGCGCGCAGAGATGCCGCGCAGGTATCATAAAGAAACGTTGCCAGCATACCTGCGATAATAATAAAGATATACTGCCTGGCGATTCCCATCAAATGATCCGGAACATTCAGGAACCTCAGGATCGGATGCAGAAACAAAAATCCCAAAACAGTCAGGATCAGAGAAATCACGCTGCCCATTACAAGAGACAGCACAAAGGATTTTCGTACTTCTTCCCGGTTTCCGGCACCGAATTTCTGTGCGGTGACAATGGCAAATCCATTTGCAAGGCCCATCAGAAAACCGATGATCAGCCCACTTAAAGGACTGGTGGCCCCTACTGCCGCCAGCGCATCTTCTTTAAGAAAGCTTCCCACGATCCGGGTATCTGCCAGGCTGTACGTCAGCTGCAGGAGATTTCCCAGAAATACAGGAAGCGCAAAGGACAGGATCAATGTGGAAGGCTTCCCTTTTGTCAAGTCTTTCATGTCATCCTCCCTCAGTCAACGATATCATTCTGAAAACGGGAAAGATGCTCATAAGGAAGGATCATCCTTCCGCGGAACAGTCCGCAGCCATCATTGATCAGGCTGTTGTTTACCGCACCAAACATATTAACGTCCAGCGCAGCAAGATCCAGCCCAAGAAGCCGCATACCCCGCTCATAGGCCTCGTCAAAATAGATACATTCCCCCTGGGGAACCGCGTCCCTTCTCCTGCGTTCACTTTCCTGTTTTTTCTCATAGCTTAAATGGTTGGCGGAACCAATCTCCGCAACATCATCCATTTCTTTGGTCCGCAGCTGTACTTCCATATAGCTTCGGGAACTGTTATCATAAAACGTGATATGCAGGGACTGATAATCATCCTCACTGTTATTACAGATGTAATCCCTATAGTAAGGCTTTGCTTCCCTGCTGAGCAGTGGCGATGACTTTCCTGCACTCCTCTGGCCGGCTCTGCGGTAAATCCTCTTTCTTCCAGAAATCCCGGAAGTATATTGGCGATCTCATAAAGATAACGAAGCTCTTCTTCTCTGACATTCTCACCATTTTTCAGATGACATCTGGGCATGGCGATAACGATCCTGTAGGCAATAAAATCGCGGAAACAACTTAACCGTTCCTTGATCTGGGATACGGAAGGATATTCCCCATATTCTTTATAGTAGTCATAAATAAATTCTACTACATATCCGTTAAATTTTTCCTCCGCACGGATCAGTGATTTGATTCTTCCCTTGAAGGTAAACGCCAGAAACGGATATTCCCCTGCCATATATTTATAAAATTCCCGGATCTTCTGAGACTGGGCAGTGAGGAAATCATTATGCTCCAGAAGCTCCTGGATCTGGATCAAAAAATTACAGTGTACCAGATCGATCTCATTGTGTTTTTCCTTCGCCTCTATCCTAAGATCCCGAATGTATTTCTTCAGTATCCGGAGAAGAGTATCTCCGGAATACAGATAATCGTTTAATGTTATCATTTGTGTTTCTCTTTTCTATTTTAGTCTTTTCAAGATCACATATTTACAACAACTGCTGGACGATCTGTGCTCCTGTCTTTTATTTATTTCAGTTTTTCATGGAAAAACTCTGCGATCCGGTTCCATACCTCATCCTGGAAAAACTGGATATCTGCATGGTCTGCACCATCCAGTGTCAGCAAAGTAACATCACAGTCTTTTTTCTCCAGAAGTCCGTATAAAGTTTCCGACTGAACATAAGGAACGACCTGATCGCAGTTGCCATGGATGATCAGAAATGGCGGTGCATCCTTCGTAACCTTGGAAACCGGACTGCTCTGGTATGCCTTTTCTTTATTTAACATGGAATTAAATCCAAGCAGAAGGGATTCTGCGGAAGAAGCACATTTTTCTGCAGATTCACACGGAAATGCGGAAAGATCCGTAGGCGGATACCATGGGCAGGCAGCCTGTACCTTACTGGATTCTTCCAGATACTCTCCCACATCCAGAGCCGGATCATTGTCCAGCGCAGCCATACAGGTAAGATATCCTCCGGCAGACTCTCCCATAACTCCTATCTGCTCTTTGTTGATGCGGAACCGGTCTGCATGGGCTTTCAGATAACGGATAGCTGCCTTTACATCCTGCAGCGGCATGGGATACGGGCCCTGATTAGAAGTACGATACTCCACACTTGCCACTACAAAGCCACTGGATGCCAATCTGCTCAGATAAAGATTATGTGCGGATTTATCCATCATCAGCCATGCGCCTCGCAGATCCAGAGGATGCAGGATAGATTTTCCATCTTTGTTCCGGGTAGATTATATCCAGTTTCAGATCCCGCCTGCAATGTCCGAACCAGGAATCCACCTGTGCGTAAGTAATATCATTTACTGTAATATACTGAGGCTTCTCTACCGAAAGCTTCAGTGTATTTTTTCTGCTTTTGTCATAATCTATCTGCCTCTTTTCTTCTGATCATTTTATCTTTGAAATATTTTCTTTTATTTTATCACAATACTGCTTTTTCTGCTTTTATTTTCCGGAGAAAAAGCACTCTTTTTCTGCAAAACAGGGTTTTGATCTTTTTGTTCATAAAGGCCTCCTCTTTGTAAGCAAAATTGTTTGTCAACAATAACAAAAAGCTGTTATAATAGATTTTCTCTATTACAACAGCTTTGTTTTCCTACTTTTGGAATGGATTTATTATATTATAAGTTTTTTTCTCTGTCAACGCCCTCAGACAATTTCACAGCTTTTCTTTATCAGTAAACCTGTATCCTGCTTTCTCAGATCTGATACCAGCGGATCTCATTAGCTTCCAGATGAAGGTCAAAGCTCTTTCCATCCCCTGTGTAAACCGTAGTGTCCTGTGGCTCATAGGTGTTGTTTACCACACAATACTTTTTATTTTCACATAAGCATGTACTTCCACATTATAATTGGAAGAAAACCAGCAGAAAAGCTCATTTTCTGCCGCTGCTGACCAGAGCACAGCACGATAAAGGATACGGCTGTTGCAGAAGCTGTACGGAAGTCCGCTGATGTAAACACCTCTGCCTTTTCCGAAGGTTTTTACTGCCATCTGGACTTCCTGGTCCTTCTGGATAAGGATCTTCGTATCCGGAAGTGCGAAGATATTCTTTTTCCCCTCACCGAAATCTACGGTTCCGTCTGTATCCTTCAGGATAAAATGATCTTTATGCTCTTCCCAGTTGTATTTATCGGTATTAAGATTAATACCTCTTTCTTCCTCTACACCAAGGATGTCATCCAGCTGGAGAATTTTCCCTGCCACTGATGGGCTGCAGGCTCGCCAACTCCGATGAAACCACCGCCATTGTAAACGAACTCCTTTACAGCAGTAATAATGGTCTCATTTACCCAGTACTCGCCGCCGCTTTGTGCAGTATCCGAATCCCCTACATTGATCACAACATCAAATTTTTTCAGCAGATCCTTATCTGCCAGAATATCATCAAAACTGATAAAGGATACATCAAAGGGTGCACCGCTTAATGCCTCAATAATGCCAAAGTAAGAGTAATTCTGTTTGTAATAGATTGCGTGATGTACCATATGATTGCCCCAGGAACGCATGCGCCCCCAGCAGTTTAACACAGCAACACGTTTCACGCAGTAAGGAGTCACACCCTGGATATTATCATAAAGGGTGCGGAATTCCTGGCAGACCTCTTTAATGTACTGGACAAAATCCGGGAACTGAAGAGCCAGCTTCAGATATCCGCCATAACCAATTCTCTGGATGGGGCTTCTGAGAATGGCACGCCTTGCAGTTACCCAGTTTACCTTCGCCTCTTTCACCGGGTCTCCACCTTCGTGGAAGGTGTCCGGGAAAAAGTATGGAAGAAATCGTCCTTCCGTGTATTTTACATTTTTAATATCGCTGAACAGACGCAGGGTTGCACCATTTCCTACACTTCCAACCACAGCATCAAGACCGATGGAAGCAAACTCATCCATAAATGGCTCCATGCCGATCCAGTGGTCACCCATGAACATCATGGCTTCTTTGCCATATTCATGGACAATGTCTACCATTTCCTTTGCAAGCTTCGCGACCTCGCGGCGCTGGAATGCCTGGAAGTCCTTGAATTCCTTGGATGGAATGCGGTAGGTATTGTTCATGTAGCCCTGGTCGATAATGTATTCCGGGCGGAATGGATAGCCGACCTCTTTTTCGAACTGCTCCAGCACATATGGACTGACAGATGCGGAATAACCGAACCAGTCCACATATTTTTCCCTTGCCAGCTCATCAAAGATCAGGGTGAACTGATGGAAAAAGGTGGTGAAGCGTACCACATCCACATACTGATGGGTGTCAAGGAATCTGCGGAGGCGCTCCAGGGAATGAGCTCTTGTTTTTGGCTGGCGCACATCAAATGTGATCTGCGGCTCTACATCTTTCCAGTCGTTTACCACTGCATTGTACATATGCACCGGATCCCACATAATATAAGCCAGAAAACTTACCGTATAATCATGAAAAGCCTTCGCCGGTTTGATCGTCACATCCCCGGTCTCCTCACTGTAACTCCACTCTGTCACCGGAACCACTTTTCCTGTCGTACGGTCAATAACTTCCCACCATCTTGCAATATCATCACGGGAATTCACCTTCAGCATATCCGGATACAGATGATCCATCAGATGAATCGACAGCTCACCCTTTGTCGCTGTATGGAACGATGTCATAATATACATCTGCTGAATCTCATCCGGATTAGCTTTCGCCCATACATTATCTTTTCTGGTTGTATAATATGTTGCGTATACCTTCGCATCCACCTTCTTCAGTTCTTCCGGGTAATCCGTTCCGTCACAGTCACGGATCGCATCCGCCCCCCACCGTTTCACCAGCTCCAGTGTCTCCGGTACGACATCCACATCAGTCGGAATCGTTACTCTGCCCGTTGTACACTCTTTACCCATAACACACACCTCTCCCTTTCTTTATTATCACTCTCGGAACCTTATCAATTCCGCTTATATCCAGTCCCAAATCATAAATCACCAGAAATAACTGCCGACAATGACCTTTTCCCCTATCTGTCTCTCACTGCCAGCAGTCCTATTCCAGTCTGCATCAGACAGGCGGCTGTTTCCCGTCCGCTGCACTAAATTCATTATATCCAATCCCCACCATTCTTTCTATGCTACTTTTGTTCCAAACATTATATATCTTGCGGTATACGCGATTCTTTGCTATACTGACGTATACAAACCAGTAAAATATTTCATCTACGGTTTTTCTAGTGGCATCCTCCGATATTTTCCTGCGCAAAACTTCTCGCAGCATCATACTGTTCCGGGTTTGCCACCGTCAGAAATTGCGGTCATGCTTCTGGAGCCACACAGCCTTTTGCTGGTGCCCTTAGCAAAGATGAAATCCGGCACTTACGCAGACTTTTGCGAGGGTCAGCCGACCCTCGCAAACATAGTCGGAGTTAGTGACTAGTTCAGATTTGCGTTACCAGCGGTTGTGTGGCTCCAGAAGCATGACCGCAATTTCGTCCGCCCGCCAACCCACTAATTTCCAAAGGAGGTCCCCACATGTCCACCCTATCCTATTCCTTAACAGACTTATCCCCCGAACACCAGCCGCCCCACCAACACCTCCGCTATGTAACCTCCTCCTCCTTCGGCTCCGACTGGAACAGCGTCCTCCACTCCCACGACTGCACCGAACTCTTCTACGTGACCGACGGCGAAGGATGGCTGTGCACCGACGAAACCCGGATCCCCCTGCGAAAAAAACACCCTCGTCATCGTCAACCCCAAAGTCCACCATACCGAACGCTCCTCACCAGAAAAAAAAAACTGCACTATATTGTGCTTGGAATCGATAACCTCCAGTTTTGCTTCCACGAAGGAGAAACCTTCTCCCCCTTCCAGATCTTCCAGCTCTCCTCCCACCGGGAGATGATCCTCTCACTCCTGCACACGATCCTGGAAGAACTACAAAAAAAACAGACTTCCTATGAGGAAGTCTGCCAGCATTACCTGTCCATCCTGCTGTTGCAGCTCCACCGGA
>ENA-OQKQ01000343-OQKQ01000343.1-human-gut-metagenome-genome-assembly--contig:-NODE-343-length-16907-cov-2.418474_pt1 | contig 16907 bp, 18 predicted proteins | sample MGYA00242651_ERZ504803 | MGnify/ENA primary metagenome ERZ504803 (study PRJEB26092, sample SAMD00036380) | human gut metagenome | host: Homo sapiens | study: EMG produced TPA metagenomics assembly of...
CATAAAGACCGTGCAGCGACTGCCCAAATCGACCGGGGCCTTGGCATGGATGGCGGCATCGGCGAACGCACGCACGTCCATGTTCATAGAGACGGCGAAGCTCTCGATAAAGCTACCGCAACCCGACGAGCAGGCCTCGTTGAGCATGATGTGCTCGATGACGCCGTCCTTGACGCGTAGGCACTTCATGTCCTGGCCGCCGATGTCCAGAATGAACTCGACGCCGGGCAGGAACGCCTTGGCGCCGCGCAGGTGCGCGACGGTCTCGATCTCGCCGGAGTCGGCCTTGAGGGCCTCGATGAGCAATGCCTCGCCGTAGCCCGTGGTGGTCACGTGGCCAATGGTGCAGCCGGCGGGAATGTGGTTGTAGAAATCGGCCATGATGACCTTGGCCGTGCCCAGGATGTCGCCGTTGTTGTTGCCGTACCAGGTGTGCAGCAGCTGGCCGTCCTCGCCCAACGAGTGCGGCCTTCATGGTGGTGGAGCCGGCGTCGATGCCGATGAACACGCGGCCGGTGTAGCCGTCGAGCTTACCCTTGGGGACGACCTCGGTGTCGTGGCGAGTCTTGAACTCGGCAAAATCCTCGTCGGTGGCAAAGAGCGGATCCAGGCGCTCGACCTCGGCACCCTGCGTGTCACCCAAGCTGTCGATGGCCTCGATGAGCTGCGGGAACGTGCTGAGCTTGTTGGACTCGTGGGCCATGGCGGCGCCGCTCGCCACAAACAGGTGGGCATTTTGGGGCACGATACGGTGTTCCTCGTCCAGGTTGAGCGTGAGGTAGAAGCGGTGGCGCAGCTCGGAGAGATACTGCAGCGGGCCGCCCAGGAAGGCGACGTTGCCGCGGATGGGACGGCCGCACGCCAGGCCCGAGATGGTCTGGGTCACGACAGCCTGGAAGATGGAGGCAGCCACGTCCTCGGGGCGGGCACCCTCGTTGAGCAGCGGCTGGACGTCGGTCTTGGCAAAAACGCCGCAGCGGCTGGCGATGGGATAGATGGTGGTGGCGTTGGCCGCGAGTTCGTTAAGGCCGCTGGCGTCGGTGTGCAGCAGGGTTGCCATCTGGTCGATGAACGCGCCCGTACCGCCGGCACAGGTGCCGTTCATGCGCTGCTCGATGCCGTTGTCGAAGTAGATGATCTTGGCGTCCTCGCCGCCCAGCTCGATGGCGACATCGGTGGCCGGGATGAGGGTCTCGACGGCGCGCTTGCTGGCGATGACCTCCTGGACAAACTCCAGGTCGAGCCACTGGGACAGCAGCAGGCCGCCCGAGCCGGTAATGGCGCAGGTCATCTGGGCCGTCGGCAGCACGGTCGCAGCGCTCTCGAACAGGTCGCGGGCGCAGGCGCGGACGTCGGTGTGGTGGCGCTGGTACTTGGCGTAGACGATCTGGTTGTCGTCGTTGAGGACGGCAAGTTTAACGGTGGTGGAGCCCACGTCGATGCCCAGGTGCAGGTTGCCGCGGGCGTTCTCGGGGTTGAAGATCGCGCCTTCGGGGGCCTGGCCGGCGGCTACGGGCTCGGTGGCGGTGGCGGGCTCGCTAGCGACGGACGTCTCCCCTGCCGCGTTCTTGGCATCGGCAACTGCCTCGGCAACTTTCTCGGCAGCCGCGGTCGCGGCCTTCTGCGCGGCGTCCACCACGGCGGGCGCGGCCTCGCGTGCAGCAGCGACCATGCGGTCCTTGATGCCCTCGACGAGTTTGCTCATTGTCTCTCCTCTTAGTTGTTTGACTCGACAGCTGCGGCGGTGTCGGCCGCGTCCTCGAGCTGTAGGTTCAATAGCTTCATGCCGTATTCCGGCACGTTGATATCAATGGGTTGGCCATACAGGTCACCAGGGCGCACAAAAGCGAGCACCGTCATAATGCGCGCCATGGCCTCGGGCGATTCGGTAAGCCCACGCTCAAACCAGCGCTGAATCATGCCGACCTCGGCACTCACGACGTAGGTAACGTAATAGTCAAAGAACGTGCCCAGCGCCAGGCCCAAAATGCCCGTCTGCGCACGCGGCACCACAGCCTCACGAGCGGTGTCGATGATTCTTTTAATGAAAGCCTGGTCGCCGCCCGGACCCAGCAGCGCACCGATTAAGTCGCGGTTGGCCGCAAGGTAGCGCAGCAACTCAACCGAACCAGGCGCCGGCTCGAGCTCATCGATGTTGTGATAGAGATCAGGCAGCTGAGCTGCGGTGATGAGCTCAATGCGCTCACGGATCTCGGCCAGCAAGCCGTCCTCGATCTGGCTGATAAAGTCGGGGATATCGCGGTAGTGCGAATAGAACGTGCGGCGCGTAAGGCCGGCACGCTCGGTGAGCGACGCGACGTTAATGCGCGAAAGGTCGCCGCTTTCGGCAAGCTCGCTGGCAAGCGCCTGGCGAAGGGCACGCTGCGAGCGAAGGGACCGGCGATCGCATTTCTCGAGCTGGGACAAGCGTCCTCCTTGTTACTCAGCCTGTGCGCTATTGCACAGTGCGAGTATTATTGCACACCGTGTGCATCAACACGTAAAGGCAATATTTGGAATGTGACGAAGGGACTGTCCCTTTGTCACATTATTCGATGACGGTGCGGGAGTTTTGCTTGTGCATGGTGGCGAGCATGTGTTTGGGAACGGCGTGGACCATGCAACTGCCGATAGTCGCGCTCGCGGCGGCCTTGGCTGCATCGCTTGCGTTTTTGGTCGCGTAGCTGTGACGAAAACGATTGAGCATGGCGATATCGTTGCCGCCGTCGCCGTAGACCACGACCTCATCCTCGGCAATACCGTAGTAGCCCGCCAGCCAGGCCACGCTCTCGCCCTTGTTGCACGCCACGTCCGTGATCTCGAACATCACCGGATCGAACGGCGCGTTGACCACGCGGTCCGATCGCTCGGCCAAATATGCTTTAAGGTCACGCTCCAGCTCGGGCGAGGTCACGCGGCAGTTGATCTTGCACACATCGTGGCGCAGGATGTCACCGATCGACTGGTCGAAATATTGCTCCTCGTGATACCCGCCACGTGCACGCATGCCACGCATCACGATACGCTTGATAGGGCTGTCCTTTTTAAAGCCCGCCTGATGCATCTCGAACGAGCCGCTCGAGAACATGCCATCGGGCGTGGAGCAATCAAAGCAAATGTCCGGAAACTCCTTGAGCAGTTCCTCGGTGATCTGCGGGTCAATGGTCCAGGTTTTGAGCACCTCGCCATGACTGTCGCGCACGATGGATCCATTGGAGCAGCAGGCGTCAAGCGCCAGGCCCGTAAAGCCATGCTCGCCGATCGGCAGCGTCGAGCGTCCGGTCGCGGGAACCACATGCAGGCCAGCTTCGGTCAGCTCGCGAATGGCACGGCGGATGGTCCCATCCGCCTCATGCAGGGCGTTCAGCAGCGTTCCGTCTAAGTCACTCGCAAACATCTTGATCATGGGCGTGCCTCTCCTTCGTCTGCACGATATTGTAGACGAAGGAGAGGCACGCCCAAACAATGCCGTCACGACGCGACGTGCCACTGCCTTCACAAATTCACGGTGCCCCAGCGCGCTAAGACAATCGCCACAAGCGACTTTTCAGCCGATAAAACAGCGCCGTCGTCAACGTCAGCACCGCCAACATGCCTGCGAATACAATCGCCGGTGTCCATCGATCATATGCGAGCCCGTAAACCAATTGGCCAATAGGCGTTGCACAGGAAAGCGTCATATAAACGAGTGCCAGCACTTTTCCGCAGAGTTCCTTTGGCGCTGACCGCTGAACAAATGAAACGATTTCGACCGATGCAATGCTTGCCCACGCCATGACCCATGCCGAGCCGGCCGCAAGCGCGGCAAACGCTAATTCATCAGGACCGCTCAGTAGCGTGACAATAATCGGTACGACTCCAAAACAAATCATCGCAACATATCGACATATGCCCTTGAAGGAAAAACGATGCGGCCAAATACCGACCAAACCACTGCCGACAAGACCGCCTAAGCCCATAGCCACCTCAATAATCCCAACAAAGGATGATTGCATTCCGAGATGCTTTGCAACAATAACGGGAGCACCAATCGTTAACCCAACTAACGCAAGGTTCAAAATAGCCGCAAGCAAAAACACAACGAGCAATGATGCGTTTTGAAACAGGTACCGAATCGACTCCCGAAAATCGCTTCGGCATGTCGAGCAAGTCGTACTGTCCCCTGTCATTCCAGATGAGGCATTTTGCTTGAGTGCGCCCCCGAACAGTAGGGCTGACATCGCAAACGTCAACGCCGCGGTTTCGCATAGAGCATCGATACCAAAGCACCCATAGACTGCCGTCCCGACTACAGGCCCCAAGATATTGCTCGCCATGGTTATCTGCGAGACCAACGCAGTGGCACGCTCAACCTTTTCTGGGCCCGTCATGCGCACCGTCTCAATTTGAAGCATCGGTTTCAGCAGCGATTGGATGCCATATTGGACGCAAAGCATTGCTACCACGACAACGGCAAGAGGCAGCGAACGCTTCATGGGGATAAACAACAGTGATGCAGCCATCAGAACAATGCCGAGCACCACAAGGGCCCCGCGATGACTTCCGCGATCCGCCAAGATTCCGCCAGCCGGAGTCGCAAGCACGCCCGGCACGAACGCTATCGCCGCGACGGCACCATATAACGTTGATGAGCCGCTGCAGTCGAACAAGTAAAGCGGGCACGCAAAGCACAGTGCCGACAACATCGAATACGCGCACAGCTGTGCAACAAGAAGACCGAAAAGCCTGATAGATTGCACTGTTTTTTGCGTCAACGAGACGCTACTCCTCCGCATTCCAGCCATAAGCCTGCCCCCTATACATACCATTAGTATGTATTTAATGACTTGAAAAGGGCAGCCGTGGCTACCCTTACAAATCAATTACATACCGTCAGTATCTATATTACCACCCAGCACGGTTCCATACGTCCCATATCTGAGCCGTTGTCTGGAGCACTTCATTACCCAAATCGAGCCCCACCGCGGCCGCCATCTGCGCCAAACATTGCGCGCGAGCGAGCATTCGACCCTTGTTCTCAAGCGGACGGAACAGCGGCAACAGCCAAAGATTCGCCAACAACGATACCGCCTCCGCCGCTTCGCGTGGGCATGCACACGCAATGGAGCCGTCGGCGATGCCCTCCTCGATCACTGGCAGGAGATAGCCATCGGCCGACTCGTCAAACGAACCTTGGTACTGCATCGCCAGCAGCCGCGAGCTTTTTACCGGATCTGCCGCAGGATGCATGCGAGCCCATAGATCGATTTGCGGAACGACGGACTCGGGCGCATAAAGTCGTTTGAGCTTTTGGGCTCCCGTCATATTGCCAGCACCGAGTGTCGCGCGGCGGCGCTCAACAATCGGAGCCATTGCCCGATCAAATGCGGCGTTGAAAATCTCTTCTTTGCTCTTAAAGTGATGATAGATAGCACCCTTGGTCATGCCATCGAGGCGGTCGACGATATCTTGAATGCTCGTCCCCTCATAACCCTGTGCGCAGAATAGCTCCAGCGCCGCGTCGAGAATCTTCGCGACCGTCTCCTCGGGATATTTATTACGACCCATAATCCGTCCATCCGCAACGCAAGTCTTGTGCCTCATTGCAGCATTTAACGTTGCGGATGACAGGTGGTCGATTCTACACCGCGGCGGGACCGTGTTCGCCAGTACGTATGCGAATAACTTCCTCGACCGGCTCGACCCAGATCTTGCCGTCGCCGACGGCACCGGTGCGAGCGGCGCTGCAGATAATGTCGACAATGCCGTCGACATGCTCATCGGCGCAAATGAGCGTGAACTGCACCTTAGGAATCGTGTTGACAAGCAACTCGTTGCCGCGCACGTATTCCTTCCAGCCATGCTGTGCGCCGCAGCCCTGCACCTGGTTGATAGTCATGCCACGAACATCGGCAGCAAACAGAGCGTCTTTAAGAACCTCAAGCTTCTCGGCACGAACGATCGCCGTAATCTTCTTCATAGTGAATTCCTCTCTTCAAAAAAAGAATGAATTGTCCCTCACATGGCACGGGGTTTCCAGGTGCCACAGACCAACCTTGTAGATCAGATAAGTGCAACTAACAGGTCTTAGCAGGTTTCCCAAGTGCCGCAGATCGGCCTGAAAGAGGAGTGCCGCGTACTTAAGGTACGCAAACGACGATTGAAGGCCGAGGTGCGGTGCTTGGGGAAGCTGCTAATCGAGTCCGGAGAACGAAGGGTAGGCGCTCTCGCCGTGCTGACTCGCATCCAGGCCCAGCGCCTCATCGGCCTCGTCCACACGCAGACTGCCGTGGAACAGTGCCTTGACCACCGCGGCGATTACCAAATCGAGCACCAGCACAATAGCGACCGTCACCACAATGCCCAGAATCTGCGAAACGAGCAGCGACACGTCGCCCGTGTAGAACAGGCCGCCCTTACCGGTCCACGAGAGCTCCGGCACGCAGAACAGGCCCGTGAGCACGCCGCCCAGGATGCCGCCGATACCATGGCAACCGAACGCGTCGAGTGCGTCGTCGTAGCCAAACTTGGTCTTAAGATGGCTGATGGCCAGGTAGCAGACGGGCGATACGATCAGGCCCATAACCAGCGCTGCCCACGGCTCGACAAAGCCCGCGCCGGGCGTGACCACCACAAGTCCCGCAACCAGACCGGTGTTGGCGCCCACCAGCGTGGGGCGACCAGTGTGCACGCGCTCGACGGCAAGCCACGAGACCATGCCCGCCGCGCTGGCCGTCACGGTGTTGAGGATGGCGAGTGCCGCCACGGCGTCGGCCTTAAACTCGCTGCCGCCGTTAAAGCCAAACCAGCCAAACCAAAGCAGGCCGGCGCCCAGCGCTACAAACGGCACGTTATGCGGACGATAGCTCACCATGCCAAAACCACGACGACGGCCGAGCATTAAGCAGAGAATCAGGCCCGTAAGACCGGACGAAATGTGCACCACGTCGCCGCCGGCAAAGTCGAGTGCGCCGATAATGTCACCGATAAAGGAGCCCTCGCCGCCCCAAACCATGTGGGCAAGCGGCGCATAGACCACAAGCAGCCAAATGCCCAGGAAGGCCGTCATGGCACCAAACTTAACGCGGCCGGCCAGGCTGCCCGTGACGATAGCAGCAGTGATCATGGCAAATGCCATCTGAAAGGCGATGTTGATGATCTGAGGGTAGACGGCGCCGTCAGTGGCATTGCCCTCGGCCGCCTGCAGCACCTGGTTGAGCACCGGAAGGCACAGTAGCTGGTCAAGGCCTCCAATAAACGGGCTGGAACCGTCGCCGCCGTAGGCCAGCGACCAGCCGGCAACAATCCACAGCACGCCAACCAGGCCAATGGCGCCAAAGCACATGAGCATGGTGTTGATGACATTTTTGCGCCTAGACAGGCCGCCATAGAAAAACGCCAGACCCGGTGTCATTAAAAACACGAGCATGGTGCAGATGAGCATAAACGTTGTCGATCCCGTATCGTACATTCGCTCCCCCTTGATCGCATGAACGTTGTCGGCGCCCATAATGCGGCCGAGGGGCAACTGGTGTAGACCAGATACGGCGTTGTTAAACGCGGCGTTGTCGAATGGAAACGGCGCCGCAATCTTGGAAACGGCGCGGCAACGGACGCGAAACGAACGGGAAATACGCGAGCAAGGAAGCCGTGAGCGCGCCCGTCTCGGCTAGTGGCGGAACAGCTCGCGGGCTCGGTCGCGGAGATTAGTTGCTCGAATGACGCCTTCGTAGCGATTGATGCGCAGACGCGGGAAGGCGTTAAAGAAGCGTAGGTCGCGGCGGCTGAGCGACACGCTTGGCACCGGACGGCTCATGCGCTTGCCGGCAAGGCGACGACTGAGCGACGGACGCGGCATGCTCGGCGCGGCATCGGCCACACGGCGGGCAGCAAGTGCCAGGCCGCGAGCACCATCCGCGATAAACGTCGGCATTGAAGCCTTCTCGCGCAGGGCATCGAGCGCGGCGTCACCCAGCTCGGCCAGCCACGCGTTAACGGCACGGCTACGGATGTGCGTTTGTGCCACCGAGTCAATCGTCGATTCGGGAATGCGCTCGAGCATTGAGTCCGAGGCATCGGCAAGCGACTCGTTGATGCGGTCGGCAAGATCGGCGCGCACGCGCTCCAGCTGATCGGACAGACGCCGCCAGCTCGCCAGCGAGCACAACGCGTCGACCATCATCGCGACCGCGACGATAAAGGCGGACAACCGCACAATCAGCACCGGCAGACGGCCAAGCAGCCCCAGCAATGCCGGCTCCACTAAACGGCAAATACACAACGCACCCAAGCCAAACGCGCAGGCCCAGTACAGACAGATGCGTCCGTGCAAGTTAAACGGCAGGTGCGAGTAATCCCAAAAGCGAGCGCCCGTTGTTTTTTCCAACAGCACGCCTACGCTGTACTCAATCACGCTGCATACGAGCGCTGCAGCGACAAACTGGCTCGAGGCATCCGGAATCCCGCGCAACAGCAGCCAGCAGGCAATGCCGCCCACACCATAGATAGGACAACACGGCCCCAGCAAAAAGCCACTGTTGGCAAATCGTCCGTGATTGAGCATGGCGCATACTGTCGGCTCCCATGCCCAACCGCAAAACCCGTAAAAGGCAAACGAGAGCACCAGTGCCGAGAGTGGGCAGGCGGCAAGCGTCGCGCCGCAAAACGCAGTATCAATCGCGGTCCCCACCGTCTACCCTCTCCTCTTTTCGCTCGATGCTTTACTCGCGCTATCGTCCGTCTCGTCCTTGCGCGGCAGGCGGCCGGCGACCGTCTCACGCAGAGCACACCATTTATCCGCTAGGCACACAATCCATGCCTCACGACACGTCGGCGGCACCAGCACCAGCGGAAACATATGCCGCACGATAATATTCCGCTCGCGCGGCGTCAGCTCAAAATCTTCTTCCGCACGCGCCAGGGCAAAAAACGGGTGGCGAAAGCCATGCAGCCGATGGCTTGGGTCGGAATCGTGCCAATCGTAGAGAAAGTAATCGTGCAACAGGGCCCCGCGCAGCAGCGAGGCACGGTCGACCGAAATGCCAGCACGGCCCAAGTGCTCGGCAAAGGACAGACTCGCGCGCGCTACCGAAGTCACATGTGCATACACCGTCACATCGCCATGCTGGATAAACTCGCGCGTCAGGTCCAGACGGCCCGCCTGCGCCAGTTGACGGGCAGCATGGTCTACTTCGCACGCGATTTTCTCGGCACGAACGGCATCGGACATGCTGCCTCCTTCCAGCGGCTCACGGCGGCAAGCCACGGCCTGCACGTATTGAAAAAATCATCATCGAATCTATCAGTATGGCATCGGACAAAACGTTTTGCCCCACCAGTTGTCGAATTACCGCGCCGCCGTCACATATCAAACGCCAAAATGTGCGAGACTGTCTTGTGCAATTGTGTCGGCCGAGGGAGCGCCGGCGCTCGATTCGCATGGAGTAACCCACAACGATGCTGCTTACGCAAACGACAACGCCCGAGGACGTCAAGGCTCTCGACCGCGCCGAGCTTCCGCTGCTCTGCGGCGAGATTCGCCACGCCATCCTCGAAAGCTCCGCCGCTGTCGGCGGACACGTTGCCCCCAACCTGGGCGTCGTTGAGCTTACGGTTGCGCTTCATCGCGTGTTTAACTCCCCTATCGACAAGATTGTCTTTGACGTTTCGCACCAGACCTACGCCCATAAGGCGCTGACCGGGCGCGCGTATACCTATATCGATCCGGAACGTTTTGGCGAGGCTTCTGGCTTTGCCAATCCCGACGAGTCCGAGCACGACCTGTTCGCCATGGGCCACACCTCCACATCGGTGAGCCTGGGCTGCGGCTTGGCACACGCCCGCGATCTGGCGGGCGACAGCTACAACGTCATCACCATCATTGGCGACGGCTCGCTTTCGGGCGGCTTGGCGTTTGAGGGCTTCAACAATGCCGCCGAACTCGACAGCAACCTGATCATCATCGTCAACGATAACGACCAGTCCATCGCCGAGAACCACGGTGGCCTCTATCGCAATCTGGCCGAGCTGCGCACCAGCAACGGCACCTGTGAGCGCAACGTTTTCCGCGCGATGGGACTCGACTACCGTTATTTGGACGCCGGCAACGACGTGTTGGCCCTGGTCGACACGCTGCAGGAACTGCGCAATATCGATCATCCCATCGTGCTGCACGTCTCCACCGCCAAGGGCAAGGGCTTTGAGCCGGCCCAGAGCGACCCCGAACGCTGGCACCACGTGGGTCCGTTTGACATGGCGACTGGGCGCAAGCTTTGCCCGGGCCATCCGAGCGAGCCCGCGCCGCGCACCTATGCTGACATTACGGGCGAGGCGCTCAGCGCCGCCATCGAGCGCGATCCACAGGTCGTTGGCATCACGGCCGCCACGCCCTACATTATGGGCTTTACACCCGAGCTTCGCGCTGCCGCCGGCAAACAGTTCGTCGATGTGGGCATTGCCGAGGAGCACGCCGTGACCTTTGCCACCGCGCTTGCGCGCTCGGGCGCCAAGCCAGTCTTTGGTGTGTACGGTACGTTTTTGCAGCGCGCCTACGACGAGCTGTGGCACGACCTGTGCCTCAACGACGCCCCCGCAACCATTTTGGTGTTTGGTGCGTCAATCTTTGGCACCACGTCCGAGACGCATCTTTCGTTCTTTGATATTTCCATGCTGGGCGGTCTTCCCAACATGCACTACTTGGCGCCGGCCTGCATGGAGGAATATCTGTCCATGCTGAGCTGGTCGCTCGACCACCGCGAGCATCCCGTGGCAATCCGCGTACCGGGCATCGGCCTGGTAAGCCACCCGGCCTTGCGCCCGCCGAAGACACCGACTACAGCGCCGTTCGCTACAACGTGGTGCGTCAGGGCCGCGACGTTGCCGTGCTCGCGCTTGGCGATTTCTTTGAGCTGGGTGAGCGCGTGGCAAACCGTCTGACTGCCGAGTACGGCATCGAGGCCACGCTCGTCAACCCGCGCTTTGCAACCGAGCTCGACCGCGAGTTCCTCGACAGTCTTGCCGCCGAGCATCGCGTTGTCGTCACCCTCGAGGACGGCATCTTGGACGGCGGCTGGGGCGAGTGCGTGGCATGCTATCTGGCATGCACGCCGTTGCGCACGCGCACCTTTGGCATCGCCAAGGGCTTTCCCGACCGCTACGATCCCAACGAACTGCTCGCGCAGAACGGCATGACGGTCGAGAACATGGCCGCCGAAGCCGTAAGGCTACTCAACGAGTAAGAAAACCTCCGCAAGGAAAGCATCCCTGCGGAGGTTTTTATTTCGCGACGCGATTATCTCAATCTGTAACATCTAGGGTCCGAATTTCCGTCTAACTGTTACAGATCGAGACAAGACATCTTAGTCCCCGACGTTTGTCTCGATCTGTAACAGATAGAGACCTTTTGTCCGTCCAGATGTTACAGATCGAGACATTCGAATCCCCCTGAAGAGAAAATCTCAATCTGTAACAGTTACTCGGCAAAAACGGCTGCAGATGTTACAGATTGAGACAAAGCAGCAAGGCATGCCACCGCATCGGCCAGGACCACCACAAAGGTGCCTGTCCCTTTTTGGTAGGTAGAATTACCCATAAGGTAAGTATGTTTCTGAGTTATTTCGTGTTGACCCATTTGAGCACGATAGGGTATAACTCTACTCAACCGCTAGGGATTTTATTGAGAAAGGTGTTCTACCATGAGCAAGAACCTCTCCCAGCAGGTCGTTCTCGACCGCCGCGGCTTCGTCGCCGCCACCTTCGCAACCGTCGCCGGCCTTGGTCTTGCTGGCTGCTCCGACACCAGCGCCGAGGCCGACAAGGGTTCCGCCGCCGGCTCTTCCAAGAGCTCCGAGGATACCGAGGTTTCCGCCACGCTCGATGCCAAGGCATTCGACAAGCTCGTCAACGACGGCCCCAAGGCCGATGACGACGCCATCGCCGCCAGCACCTGGGCCACGGCCGTCAAGGACGCCGGCGTCTTTAAGATCGGTGGCGTTCAGACCTCCACGCTCTTCTCCCTCCTCAACGAGAAGGACGGCAAGACCCGCGGCTTCGATGCCGGCATCGCGCAGCTTCTGTCCAACTACATCCTGGGCGAGAACAAGGTCGAGATCACCCAGGTGACCTCGGACACGCGCGAGTCCGTCCTGCAGAACGGCCAGGTCGACGCTGTCTTTGCCACCTACACCATCACTGACGAGCGCAAGAAGCTCGTATCCTTTGCCGGTCCCTATTACTACACGCAGCAGGCCATCCTGGTGCTTGCCGATAACGACGACATCAAGAGCGTCGAAGACCTGGCCGACAAGAACGTCGCCGTCCAGTCCGGCTCCAACGGCCCCGCCATCCTGGAGGAGTTCGCTCCCAAGGCCAGCCAGCAGGAGTTCAAGACCGACGAGGAGGCCCGCCAGGCACTCCAGCAGGGCCGCGTTGACGCCTACGTCATCGATAACAACATGCAGCAGAGCGCCTTGGTCCGCGAGCCCGGTAAGTACAAGATCGCCGGCAAGCCCTTCGGCAGCAAGGAGCCCTACGGCATCGGTCTGCCGCTCGATTCCGACGGCGTCGCCTTTGTCAACGACTTCCTTAAGAAGATCGAGGACGACGGCACCTGGACTGAGCTGTGGCAGATCTGCATCGGCGACCGTACGGGCGACACCAATGTTCCCGAGCTGCCCGAGATCGGGGCCTAGGCAGCGAGCCTGGTAACAGCCGCAACGAAACCATATGGAAACGCACGATGCGCTTTATTGCGATAAACTGTTTCCTCACTGAGTTGTCGGGGCTTCCGTACACGCGGGAGCCCCTTTCCTTATCGGCGGGAGGTCCGCATGAGTCTCTCCGAGCTCTGGTCGCTCTATGGCCAGAACTATATCGACGCGCTTCTAGCGACCTGGGGCATGACTCTTGAGTCGTTTGCCATCGCCATGGTGCTGGCCGTCGCCGTCACCGTGATGCGCGTGTCGCCACTCAAGCCACTGCGCGTCTTTGGCGACCTGTATGTCCAGGTCTTTCGTAACATCCCCGGCATCGCGCTGCTCATTATCGTCGTCTACGCGCTGCCACCGCTCAAGGTCGTCCTGCCCTACCGCACCTGCGTTATCGTCGCTACGGTGCTCTTGGGTTCTGCCTTTGGTTCCGAGAACTTTATGAGCGGCATCAACACCGTCGGCGTCGGCCAGGTGGAAGCAGCACGTTCTCTCGGCATGAGCTTTAACCGTATCCTCGCCAAAATCGTGATTCCGCAGGCGCTGCGCTCGAGCGTGCTGCCCATGACCAACCTCTTTATCGCCGTCATGCTCACCACTGCGCTCGGCAGCCAGGTGCCGCTTAAGCCGCAGGAGCTCACCGGCGTGGTGAGCTATATCAACACGCGCTCACTTGGCGCGTCGCCGCGTTCTTTATCTCGGCGCTCGGCTACCTGGGCACGGCCTTTGTGGTGAGCCACATTGGCAACTCATCGATAGAAGGTGAGGATCCTCCGATGAGCAAGCACTCCTCCCCTGCGCTTACCATGCGCGATGCGCTCTACGAGGCTCCCGGCCCCAAGATGCGCGCCAAGATTCGCATCGGCACCGCCATCTCGCTTGTTGCCGTCGCCGCACTCGTCGTCCTGGTACTGCAGCGCTTTTATGTGACCGGCCAGCTTTCGGTCCACTATTGGTATTTCTTTACGCACCTCACCACCTGGAAGTTCCTGCTTGCCGGCTTTGAGGGCACCGTTAAAGTCGCACTCACCGCTGGCGCCATCGCGCTGGTGCTGGGCTTAGCCCTTATGCTCGGCCGTACCAGCGACATTAAGCCGCTGCAGCTGGTCTGCCGCGTGCTCACCGATTTCTTCCGTGGCGTACCGAGCCTGCTGTTCATCTACTTCTTCTTTTTGGTGCTGCCCCAGTACAAGATCGCGCTGCCGTCGTTTTGGATGCTCACGCTTCCTGTCGCGCTCGCTGCAGCCGGCGTACTTGCCGAGATCTTCCGCGCCGGCGTCAACGCCGTGCCGCGCGGTCAGGTCGAGGCAGCCCAGGCGCTCGGTCTCTCCAAGGCTAAAATCACCTTTAAAATCGTGCTGCCGCAGGCGATTCGGTTTATCATTCCGTCGTTGATTTCGCAGCTCGTGGTCGTAGTCAAAGACACCACCGTCGCCTATGTGGTGAGCTACCCCGACCTCATGCAAAACGCCCGCGTGCTCATTACCAACTACGATGCCCTCGTATCGGTCTACCTGGTTGATCGTCAGTTCATCTACATCCTCATCAACGTCGCGATCAACAAGGCCGCTGTCTATGTTTCGCACAAGACCGGCGCGACCATCATCCGCTAACGCTTTACCATTTCGAGTCATAAGGAGCCGAGCACCATGGCACAGAGCACCTCTTCCACCGGCAATCAGCCGCTGATCGAGCTCAGACACGTCAATAAGCACTATGGCGACCTGCACGTTCTCAACGACATCAATCTCTCGGTCGACCGCGGCGAGGTCGTCGTTGTGATCGGCCCCTCGGGCTCGGGCAAGTCAACCATGTGCCGCACCATCAACCGCCTGGAAACCATCGACTCGGGCGAGATCCTCATCGAGGGCGAGCCCCTGCCGCAGGAAGGCAAGGACCTTGCCCGCATGCGTGCCGAGCTGGGCATGGTGTTTCAGCAGTTCAACCTGTTTGCACATATGACGGTGCTGCAGAACGTCATGCTGGGACCGGTCGATGTGCTGGGTGTCTCCAAGGAGGAGGCTCGTGAGCGCGCCATGGACCTGCTGAGCCGCGTGGGCGTGGCCGAGCAGGCCGACAAGGTACCCGCACAGCTTTCGGGCGGCCAGCAGCAGCGCGTGGCCATCGCCCGTTCACTCGCCATGCAGCCCAAGGCCATGCTTTTTGACGAGCCCACGAGCGCTCTTGATCCCGAGATGATCAACGAGGTGCTCGAGGTCATGGTCCGTCTGGCCCAGCAGGGCATGACGATGATCGTCATCACGCACGAGATGAACTTCGCCCGCCGCGTGGCCGATCGCGTCGTGTTTATGGCCGACGGCCAGATCGTGGAAACCGGCACGCCCGACGAGTTCTTCGACCACCCCCAGACCAAGCGCGCCCAGGACTTCCTCAACTCCATCAAGGGCCACTAACCCAATTGCCACGCGGGCAAATTCATCAGTAACGTTTGCTCCGCGCCACCCCTGTGCCATGTCCACCCGGATTCGAAAGCTACGCCCATGATCGGAACCCGCACCTCATCGTCCTACACTCCGCACGTCGACGTCGATCCCGCCGACCGTCCGCTCATCCTGGTCGCACCACGCTGGGAAGAAGCGAAACCCTATTTGAGCGAGACGCTCTCCCCCAACGAGGAGATTGCGAGCGTCTTTGTCGATGCCATCCTTGCCGCCGGCGGCCTGCCGCTGCAGATGTCCATCACCGAGGACATTGAGGTCATCCGTCATTACGTCGATATCGCCGACGGCATCGCCATTCCCGGCGGCCCCGATGTCAATCCCAAACGTTGGGGCGATGATCGACCCTACGACCCCACCCTCTGCTGCGAGATCCGCGATAGCTTTGAGTTTAAGCTGGTCGGCGAGGTGCTCCGCGCCAAAAAAGCCGCTCTTTACCACCTGCCGCGGCACGCAGTTGCTCAATGTCGCCACCGGCGGCACCCTGTGCATGGACGTGCCAAGCCTGGGCGCGCGCGAGGGCCGCACGCAGTGGCGCCATACCCACGTGCTCAACGACCCCGTGCATCCCGTCGAGGTCGTGCCGGGCTCGTTGCTGGAGCGCGCGCTTGGCGGGCACAGGCTTATCCAGACCAACTCCGCACACCACTGCTGCATCGATCGTCTGGGTAAAAGCACGCGCTTGGTCGCCAAGGCAACCGATGGCGTGCCCGAGTGCATCGAAGTCGAAGGCCAACCCTTCTGCCTGGGCGTGCAATGGCATCCCGAGTACACCTGGCAGACGCTCGAAACCGACTTTAACCTCTGGAAGTCGTTTGTCGAGGCGGCAGCCAAGGTCAAGCAGGCCCGCTAGCACGCGAACCACAAAACAGATAAGGGTGCCCCGCCGGCCACATGGGTCCGGCGGGGCACCCTTTCACCTATATGTGGCCGGCAAGCAGCCCAAGGCTCGCAAGCTCTTATTCGGCCGCTTTCGCGCAGGGCCGACATCGTCGCCGCACTATTGCTGCTGCAGCGCATGCATCCCCTGCGGGCGCCGTCAACGGCATCGGCACCGCGCAGCGCTTCGGTCACCACGACCGCCGGCTCGTACAGATTATCGAATCCCAGGTTCTGGCTCACGCCCTTGAGCGTGTGCGCTGCCATAAACGCACCTTCGGCGTCTCCTGCCGCCATGGCGGCCTCCAGCTTGTCCATGCTCTCGTCATCCAAAAACTTGAGGGCAAAGCGGGCAAGCATTTCCTCGCCCATCAGCCGAGCGCACGCGTCATCATAATTAGCGCCGATCTTCTCATACGCCTCACGCATGGAAATCATGGATTAAAAACTCCTTTGTTCAAACTAAATCGTGGGAAACGCGACAACGTCGGCGGGGCGTGCCAACGTCTCGGCAATACGGTCTTGTACCTCGAGCAGGCAGTCGAGCAACAGTGGGTTAAAGGTACCGCACTTACCGTCCAGGATCATCTGGATCGCCTCCTTGTGCGGGATAGCGTCCTTGTACACGCGCACGCTCGTCAGCGCATCATACACGTCGGCCACCGAGACCACCTGCGCGGCAATGGGAATCTCGTCGCCCTTAAGGCCATCGGGATAGCCCTTGCCGTCCCAGCGCTCGTGATGCCAACGCGCAATCTGGTACGCATATTCCATAAGCGCATTGCCGACGTGATGGCGGCCCAGCTCAAGCAACATGTCGGCGCCCATCGTGGTATGCGTCTTCATAATCTCGAACTCCTCGGGCGTAAGGCGCCCGGGTTTGTTG
>ENA-OQKQ01000344-OQKQ01000344.1-human-gut-metagenome-genome-assembly--contig:-NODE-344-length-16894-cov-5.578458_pt1 | contig 16894 bp, 17 predicted proteins | sample MGYA00242651_ERZ504803 | MGnify/ENA primary metagenome ERZ504803 (study PRJEB26092, sample SAMD00036380) | human gut metagenome | host: Homo sapiens | study: EMG produced TPA metagenomics assembly of...
GTTAGACCTGTAGCAAGCAATGCATATGTATATAGAAGAGACTATTATACGGTTATTTTAGATGCCAATAAATTCTTCATGATTATATAGAATTGCATCAGATTGATTTAAATAATTATCTCATTGTGATTTGAAAATTGACTATGCAGCTTTTCTCCAATTAACACCAGAGGAGTGGGAGAGAGTTGGTAATGGAAAAGGTGGTATAATTGTAAGAAATGGAAGAAGTTATGCAATATTGGGGGATACAATAAAATTACATTCTGTGCATAAGCTTAAAGAATGGGAATAAAATCTAAATTTTCTATGTAAATGTGTACAGCTAGACTTATTTATGACAGGTTTTGAAATGCAGTTAGTATGTTCTGACCTGTATGTTAAAAGGTAGCATGAAGAAGGTGATTATTTTGGAGGATAAGAAGAAAAATGAATTAGACTGTTTGAATTCTGCTATTGTAGTTGGCTTGCAATCTGGAAGCGAGGAAACTAAAAGAATCCTGAAATTACATGATTGTGAAGATATGGAATGTGATGAACGTCCAGATTTTATAAGAAAAAATGTGGAATATAATTGTCTGCTTGGAATAGAACATTTTAGAGTTGATCATTATGTGAAGAAAAAGAGAGGAAAAATACAATCTACGGGTGTTATGAATAAAAAAGAAATTCTAAATGTATATAACACACACAGAGATAGTGTCCTTTCTTCCGAGGAAGTTTCGAGTGATGCAATAAATGATATTATGAAAACAGTATCAGATCAGCTTGATAGAAAAACAGAGCAACATATAAAATTTTATGTGTTCGTTTGAAAGTGTGCTAAAAAAGCACGAGCAGTGTCTTGATGACTACAGGGAAAACTTATGCAAGTTAACAGGCGAAAATATTTCTATGACATTGCTGATAGAGGTATATACAGATTTAGTGAATTGTACTTAAATAGGTTCACAACGACAAAAGCAAATGAAGATGGTCTTATGCCTATTTTTTAAAGACATCGTTAGGAATATACAACAGATAGACTAATAATAAAGTTCAGTTACCTTAGTTTTTTATTTGAAAAAATTATCAAAAATGTAAAATCGGCAGTGTATGCTTTTGATACTTCTGATCTAATGGAGTCATTTAGAAAACAGCATATTGATATTTATGAATATACGGGTGCGGATATGTACATTGAACCATTTAATGCTGTTGATAAAATAAAGATGGGGGCAGATGGATTTGTAAGGGAAGATGATAAAATAACCATGAATTTTATGGCTGATTGTTCAAATATTGATCCAGAAGAAAGAGTATATATGATTTTTTTATCTGTAAAGAAAGCACTTAGATACAAACAGTTGAATGTGAAGTATGTTTGCGATAGACAGACGTTGGAGTGCTTGTATGTTTTTGGTGATCATATATGTGGTTGGAGCAAAGTTGAAGGTAGAAGTGGAATTTATACACCAATTATTAGGCCTATGAGTAATCGGATGAGAGATAATAGATATAGACAATTTGATGAAAAATTTGGTATTAGTAATGAACAGCAACAATTTTAGAACATCTTTTTATTAAGACAATAAAAACAGTTTAAAGAACATCCGTCAAAAATGGCGGATATTTTTATTTACAGGAGCAGAAATGCTCCTTTTTTTGTACCCATTTTTAGTAGGAGGTGAGATTTCATGGCAAGCAGAATACAGGGGATTACAGTAGAGATTGGTGGAGATACAACGAAATTACAGAATGCCCTTAAAGGTGTGAATGGACAGATTAAGTCTACCCAGTCACAGCTTAAGGATGTAAATAAACTGCTGAAACTGGATCCTGGTAATACGGAACTTTTAGCACAGAAACATAAGCTGCTTGCAGAGGCTGTTAGTGAAACCAAAGAAAAACTGGCAACATTAAAAACTGCAGCAGAACAGGCTAACACAGCACTTGCCAATGGAGAAATCTCCCAAGAACAGTACGATGCCCTTCAGAGAGAAATCGTAGAAACGGAACAGGATTTAAAAAATCTTGAAACACAGGCAAATCAGTCAGCAACCGCAGTTCAGAAGATAGCATTAGCCGGAGAAAAGTTAAAGACCACAGGAGATAACATTTCTTCTGCCGGACAAAAACTTTTACCCGTTACAGCCGGGGTTATTGCACTAGGAACTGCATCAGTTACTACGGCAGCAAACTTTGAGTCTGCCATGTCACAGGTGCAGGCAACGATGGGAATTACAAAAGATTCCATGTCAACGGTTGACGGGCAATCTGTAAATACAATGAAAACACTGTCCGAACTTGCAAAGAAGATGGGTTCTGAGACAGCGTTTTCTGCATCTGAATGTGCCGAGGCTTTTAATTATCTGGCTCTTGCAGGCTATGACACACAGCAGATGTGTGACACATTACCAACAGTTCTTAATCTGGCTGCCGCAGGAGATATAGAACTTGCGTCAGCATCTGACATGGTAACGGATGCCATGTCAGCACTTGGAATGGGAGTTGACGAAGCAGGAACGATGGTAGATCAGATGGCAAAGACTGCATCAACCACGAATACATCCGTAGCACAGTTAGGAGAAGGTATTCTTACCATTGGTGCAACAGCAAAATCCATCAAGGGTGGAACAGCAGAACTGAATACTGCTCTTGGTATCCTCGCCAATAATGGTATCAAAGGTGCAGAAGGTGGTACGCATCTTCGTAACATCATTCTATCATTGCAGAGTCCGACCGATGCAGCCGCAAAGCAGATGGAGGCATTAGGAATATCCGTATATGATTCGGAAGGAAACATGAGAAGTCTGAATGATATCCTTGGAGATTTGAACACTTCTATGGATGGCATGACATCAGCTGAAAAGTCAAATATCATCAGTACGATTTTTAACAAGACAGACCTTTCTTCCGTAAATGCTTTACTTGCCAATACAGGAAGTACGTGGGATGATCTTCAGCAGAAGATTACAGACAGTGGTGGTGCTGCACAGCAGATGGCTGATACACAGCTTGATAACCTGCAGGGACAGATCACCATTCTAAAATCTGCCTTAGAGGGACTTGCCATTTCGTTTGGTGAACTGTTGATGCCTGCCATCAAGCAGATTGTTGGATGGGTTCAGAAGTTCGTGGACTGGTTGAATGGATTAAGTGAAGGAACCAAGAAAACAGTGGTAACGATTGCTCTTTTGGCAGCAGCCTTGGGACCAGTCCTTATTGTTATTGGAAAGGTAATCTCGGCAGTTGGAACGATCATGACGGTTGTTCCGAAGATTTCCGGTGTAATAAATACAGTTAAGGGAGCATTTGCAGCACTCAATACAACAATGCTTGCAAATCCGATTGTTCTCATTATCGCAGCCATAGCAGCACTTGTGGCTGCTTTTATTTATCTCTGGAACAACTGTGACGGATTCCGTCAGTTCTGGATTGACCTTTGGGAGAATGTAAAACAGGTCGCTATTACAGTATGGAATGCAATCAAATGTGTGTTTACTACAGTCTTTGAAGTGATAAAGACCATTGTGACAACCTATTTTAATATATACAAGACCATCATCCAGACAGTACTGACGGTCATTCAGACTGTGATAACTACAGTATGGAATACCATAAAAACTGTGATTACCACGGTGCTTAATGCAATCAAAACTGTATTTTCTACGATATGGAATGCCATCAAGACAATCATCAGTGCAGTAGTCAGTGGTATCAAGGGGCTGATTACAGGAGATTTTACAGCTGTAAAAAATTCCATTACCACAATCATGAATACGATTAAAAGCACGATATCGACCATTTGGAACACCATCAAATCTACAGTTTCCACAGTTCTTGGAGCAATCAAGAGTGCTGTAACATCTGTGTTCACAGGCATTGTGAATGCTGTTAAAGGTGCGATGGGAAATGTGTTAAATGCAGTAAAGACAGGATTTTCCAATGTGAAAAGCCATATCACGGGACTTGCTTCACAGGCAGTTACCTGGGGTAAAGACCTCGTGATGGGAATTGTGAATGGCATTAAAAGCTGTATTGGTGCAGTTGGGGATGCTGTTAAGAGTGTGGCTGATAAGATCAAGTCATTCCTGCATTTCTCTGTGCCGGATGAAGGACCACTTACGGACTATGAATCATGGATGCCTGACTTTATGGGAGGACTTGCAAAGGGAATCGAAAAGAGCAAAGGCATGGTGGCAAAGGCAATCGAAGGGGTATCGCAGGATATGATAATCAGTCCAAATGTAAGCGGAATGGAGACTGTTGCAGGAATGCAACCTTCTGAACAGTCATCTACAGGGATTGCAAGCATGATGTCAGCAATCACATCTGCGATTAAGGATATGAAGGGTGATTCCGGGGATATTGTTATCCCTGTATACCTTGGCGGAACGATGATTGATGAAGTGATTGTATCTGCACAGCAGAGGGCAAATCTGAGAAGCGGAGGAAGGTAAGCATGGCATTTATACAGTACTTAAAATTTGATGAAACGAATCTTCCTCTGCCGGATTCCTATGACCTTGATATTTCGGATGTGGAGGCAGATTCATCCGGGGAGACAGAAGCAGGAACAACGCAGAGAGATGTTGTAAGGACAGGAGTTATTTCCATAGCAGTTTCTTTTTCTGTTTCCCCTAAGTGGTTAAAGATACTGACGGCATACAGCAAAAGGTCAAAAATTGCCGTGAAGTATTTTGATACGGAAGAATTGAATCTGAAAGATGCAGAAATGTATATTACAGGATTTAAGGCAAAACTGGAAAAGGACACAAGTTACAAAGGACTGTGGACGGTGTCATTTACATTAAATGAGTATTAGAGGAGTGGTTTTATGTACCCGGTTTCAAAAGAATATCAGAAAGCTATTAGTGAATCATCACGTTCATTCTTTTGGACGGGAACGATTACCACTAAGGCAGGCAAAAAATATACATTTGGGAATAAGGACATTGTAAAGGGTTCCGGCTATATCAGCAGACAATGCTCCGGCTCGTCAGAGATTGAACTCGGCTCTGTGTATGCAGCAGAACTTGGAATATCCCTTTTTTCGGATATTGACAGATACAGTCTGGAAGATGCATCTATAACAGTTTCTTTTCATCTGAAGGTTGGTGATGTTTATGAGGAAGTTCCGATGGGGATTTTTTATATTGCAGAGGCAAACAGGAAGATAAAAACACTTGAGTTAAAGGCATATGATGGAATGCTGAATCTGGATAAGAATTTCAACAAAGGTCTGTCGAGTGCATTCCCATATGATTTCTTATCCCTGCTTTCCAAAGCGTGTCATGTAGAACTGGCACAGACAAAAGAAGAGATAGAGGCACTTACAAATGGAGCAGAACTGCTTGGCATATACCAGGAAAACGATATCGAAACATGGAGGGATTTTTTATATTATCTGGCACAGGCACTTGGATGCTTTTCTACCATAGACCGTGATGGAAAGCTGAGACTTATCCCGTATGGCATTACTGATAACAAGACAGTAGACAGTAGACACAGATTTTCAAGTACATTTTCAGATTTTGTGACAAGGTACACAGCAGTCAGTTCCACAAATAAAAAGACGGATATCGCAGAGTATTATTCGGTAAAGCCGGATGATGGTCTGACAATGAATCTGGGTGTAAATCCATTACTGCAGTTTGGTTTGGAAGAAAAGCGTAGGAGGATTATAAACAACATTCTGTCTGCCATTACTGTGGTAAATTATGTGCCGTTTGACTCGGATACCATTGGTGACCCGGCTCTTGATCTGGGGGATGTCATCAAATTTACAGGCGGTCATGCTGATGAAACAAAAAGGTCTGCCATCACATCAATTGAAACAAAGATAAATGGAAAGCAGACAATAAAGTGTGTTGGAAAGAATCCGAAACTTGCAAGTGCCAAGAGCAAGAATGATAAAAATATTGCAGGCCTTGAGAGCTCCATGAATGAGAATAAACTCAGCATATACACTTATGTGAATGCACTGAAGATTGGGATTGGGACTGAGAAAACATCCATAATCAATATAGAATTTGCATCCGGGGATGAAACTAATGCAGAATTTCACGCAGAGGTCATACTGGATGTAAAATCCAATGCCGTAAGCAGGAAGGTCGATGCAGAAACAACGATAGAGATTGGAGAAGAAAACAAAGTAATTTCATTCCCTGTCAACTGGACGGATGATGGAAAGACACTTCTAAAGGCATATTATGTGCTTGATGGAAAGGAAGTGGAGCAGTTTCATCCATCGGAGACATGGTTAAGCGGAAAGCATCTGCTGAATCTGTATTATCCGATCATAGAAATGAAAGCAAACGAACTGCATACCTTTGAGGTGCTGATAGAACTCACGAATGGAACAGCAACGATTGAACCGCAGAATGCAATGGCAACCATATCTGGACAGGGACTTGGCGCGCAGGAAAGATGGGATGGAAGGATTACCGTTGATGAAGAAATCAAGATGGTTGAACTTTCTGGACTTCCTACAAATACGATTCATGACAAGGCTGTGGCTGCACTTATTGCACCGAAGAAAACAGGCATTACACAGCCTATTGATTCCATCAGAATGACGGGACTTATGGTGCCAGAGTTTTATGATAATATTTCCTTCTTTGTACCGATTGTAAGGGATGTAATTGAAACGGCTGACAGGGATAAGATGGAGTACCAGAGAGCCTATGTGGAGGACGATAAGCAGTTCCTACTCCGCAAGAGTTACTGCCTAAACGGTGGAAATTATATCACCATGGACAGGGGAAGAACCACCAGTCTTACAATTGATACAGAACCTTTCCAGAAATTGACAGATATTAAAATACAGCCTTTTGAAACTGAGCCATTTGTGAATAAGCATAAGACAAAGGCTGGGGGATTGGAAACGAACCATTATACCAGACTTTTATCCGGGCAGATGGTACTTATCCAAGATTACAAAGAAAGGATAAAGGGAGTCGTGGAAGAACTGGATAAGGGAACGATGACATCCTTTAATCTCGGATTTGATAAATTTGATGAAGTAATGACATTGGAGGTGCATAATGGCTGATTATGTTATGTTGGAAGATATATTTGAAACAACAGAAAATATGACTGTTTTGCGTGATAACAGTTATAACGATGATGGCACAGATACGGTGGCAGGTGTTGACTGGTTTAAGTTCCGGGAAACAACGGCTGCCAATTTTTATGTCAGCGGTAATACATGGATTGGCATAGGACAGAACTCAGAACAGCTTAAGATCAGCCGGAGGAATGCTGACCTTTACACGCTGAAAAGAGAGGAAGGGACACTGCTTTTAGACTATAAATTCTTCCGTATCAGATGGGAGGGCTATAGCGTTCATGGAAATAACAATGCATCGACCAGACTTATTTGGGATGCGTTATTTTTTGATACAGGGGATATTGTCCTGTATTTTATTGAAGTTCCGATCTCTGTATCCAATATTGGGGAATGTGTTCTTTACACAAAATCAAAGAACATATCATTCTCAATTGCAAAGGGAAAGACTGTTACATTCCTTCATCAGGACGATGTTGGAAATGAGTATGAATTGTCTGATGAGCCGCCTGTATTTTTAGACCCATATAACCGCAGGTACCTGTTTAAGGATGGAGATGGAGTGCTTTATACCATTGCAGATGATGTACTTGCTCCTCTTGAAGAAACGCAACTGACAGCAGAATTGTTTGAAACGCATGGTATCCCAGACCTGCCGGATGGAAATGTACTTCTGGGACTAAAAAATCCAACCATCCTTTACTGGCATGATTCCTATAACCGATTCCCAGATATGAAGATCAGTTACAAAGGAGTACCGAAACCACAGGTGATTTATTCAGAAAATGTTGATATGTCGGATGCGAGCATCCTTGGAATAGAAAAAGTTACCTGCGACTGTGATGAGAAATGCCTGTTTGCTGTGTCATTCGATAACGGAGAAACATGGCTCGGCTATGTAAATAATAACTGGGTAAAATTCACGGAGGAATCATCCGGGATGTCAAAGCAAGCAATTGAGGCTGTCAGTTCTGATGCGTGGGCAGAAAAAGCAACAACGGGAATGATAAAGTACAGATTTGTCTTAAGCGGTGCAGATGGTTTTATCACAAATGTGATTACAGACTTTTTGAATACGGAGGAATAGTCATGTTAAAAGGAAAAAGTGTAATTGAACTTACGGATGTGCATACAGGTAAAAAAGAAGTGTATGAGGATACCAACCTTGTCACGGATGCAATCAATGCCATCCTTAATTCCAATATTTTAGGAATGCTCTATAACAATACATCTTTTGATGGAGAAAACGGAGAAAAATGGATGCTGCCAATCGTAAACAAACTTACGGGTGGCATACTACTGTATCAAGAACCTTTGGAAGGAAGGGTCGATAATCTGTATGCTCCGTTTTCCAATCCACTGATTGGATATGCCTCAAGTGATGCAAACAATACAACGGATGTCAGAAGGGGCAGCAGAAATCTGACAGAAAGTAAGAGAATCGATGGCGGATATAAGTTTGTCTGGGATTTTGCTACTTCACAGGCAAACGGCACAATATCTGCAATAGCACTTACGAACAGGATAGCCGGAATCGGACAGGAAAACGGCAATAATTATCTTGTCCGTATTGGGCAGTATGCATCACAGAATAATGCATATAGTGATGAAAGTTACAGACCCAATAAGAGGACTTACATCAAAGACGGATACAGGCTTGAGTTGATTACAAGAAATAATTCAAAGACCGCTCTGCTTAAGAGGGTGCCGGAGGAATATCTTCATGCCGGACTTGTAGAGAACTTGATTTCACAGAAGGCCTTTGACGCCTCAGAGACTACGGAAATTGATTTAGGTCATTATCCGTATTGGATTCATAGAACAGGCTCTCCGTCAAAAGGGGAGTATGACTGTCCGAATGAAGATAATGCAAATATCAGAAGTCATATTTTTCATGGTGCAGATGGCTGTTGGTATGGAATTGCAAGAAAGACTAATCAGAAATACTCACATATGTATTATGACAATGAGCAGTTCAGTCATGTCAGCTATGAATTCTATATGGATAAGATTGAGAATGGCAAGTGTACATCGCAGAAGATTTCAGTGCCAAGTGGTGTGAGTGATTTTTACAGCATTGGCATGAGTGGAAAATGGCTGATGTGCGTGTCGAGTGATAGCAGCAAGCTGTATCGGTTGGATACCACAAATGTTGCAAATCTTGAGAGAGTTACGGATTATACCTACAACAATAGTAATGAGTATTCCTATGTGGTAGATGATGATATGGTAATCAACGGATGGTATTTTGAAGATGGAAAGCCTGTACAGAAAATTGGCTCTATAGGTTATCAGAGTTACTATGCATGGGGTGTTAACCAGATGGCAAGGTACAAGACCTATATGATAAAAGAATGGGTTTATAGTTACAACGGCTATAGGAATTATAAAGATCTGTATCTGTATACACCATATCTTGCAACCATCAATAATCTTGATACGCCTGTTATTAAGACGGCAGATAAGACCATGAAAATCACATATACATTGACGGAGACAAAAGAATAAAACAATTTTGGAATCAGGCAGTTATCCATTATGGGTAGCTGCTTTTTTCATACAAAAATTTATAAGGAGGACAAGACGATGAAGGAATTCTGGAACGCAGTACAGTTCGTATTCACGGCTGTAGGTGGATGGCTTGGTTACTTTTTGGGAGGATGTGATGGTTTGTTATACGCATTAATTGCATTTGTGGCCATTGATTATATCACAGGGGTCATGTGTGCAATCAATGACAAGGCATTATCGAGTGAGGTTGGATTTAAAGGCATCTGCCGAAAAGTTCTGATTTTTCTCTTAGTGGGAATTGCAAACATTCTTGATTTGAATGTAATCGGGACAGGCAGTGTGCTTAGAACAGCAGTGATCTTCTTCTATATTTCCAACGAGGGAGTAAGCCTTTTGGAAAACGCATCCCATCTGGGACTGCCTGTACCACAGAAGATTAAAGCAGTATTAGAACAGCTGCACGACCGTGCAGAAGATGATGAGACCGGGGAGGAGTAATCTTCCCCATTTTTTATGCAGAAACGGAGGATTTTATTATGAGTGAAAAGACAACTAACTTTATTAACACAATCGGAGTGCTTGCAAGAAATGAGTTCCTTTCAAGGGACAGATGGGTTCTTCCATCAGTATGCATTGCTCAGGCTGCACTTGAGTCTGGATGGAATCTTAATGCTAAGACTTTATTCGGAATAAAGGGTAAAGGTTTTACAGCGACAACAAGTGAGTACTATGATGGACATTATGTTCAGATTCAGGATTCATTTAGAAGTTATCCAAATGCTGCAAGTGCAGTAGTAGGATATTATGATTTTATCACAGGTACACCAAGATATGCCGGAGTGGTCAATAATGCAGACTATAGGGATGCAGTTGATAAGCTGATTCATACAACGGATGGTGCACCATATGCAACAAGTCCTACTTACATTAATAATGTAATTTCGATTATCGAACAGTATAATCTTACAAAATGGGATGTAAGGGACACAAAGCCTAATACATCAAATAGCACCTCAACACCACATAATGTGGGTGAGAGAGTGAATTACCATACAATCTATGCATCTTCTGATTCAGAGCAGGCATTATCACCTCTTTACAAGGAAGGAACTATTACAAGAATTGTAGCAGGAGCAAGAAATCCATATCTTCTGGATGACGGTACTGGTTGGATTAATGATGCCTGTATTGGAGAGAGCAATACACCTTCGGTATCAGAGGACATCAGCGTGGGAGACAAGGTTCGTGTGTTGAATAATGAAACATACACGGGTGGCAGTTTTAGAACCTATTACGATGAATATGATGTTATTGAGGTTAAAGGTGACCGTGTTGTTATCGGCATTGGTGATGTAGTAACTTGTGCCATTAACAAGTGCAATATTGAAAGAGTATAAGCGTCAGGCTCGGAGGGAGAAATCCTTCTGAGCCTTATTTTTTTTTGCCTTGAAATAGGAAAATGGCTGTTTTCCTTACTACCTCATTTGAAGGTGATAATAACTTTTTAATATTTTTTTCCGCCCATTTTGCTGTTTTCTGTCCAAGGGATAGTGAAGGGAAAAGGATATATTTTCGGTCAATCAATAAAAAAATGCCCAGCGAATAGTGAAGGGTATACGACTTAACGATGAACCTATAAAAGTTATTCCATTCAAATTCGATGGAGGTGAAACAGCATGAACGATACACAGCGACAGCAGATAAAGGAACTTAGAGGCAAAGGGTATGGATACGGAAGAATCGCACAGGTGCTTTCTTTAAGTGAAAATACCATAAAGACATATTGCAGAAGACACGGACTTGGAGGAGTGGTGGCAAACCCTGCACCCATTGACGGAGAAGTGCATCACTGCCTTTGTTGTGGCAAAGAGGTGGTGCAGCCGGGAGGACGGAAAGAGAAGAAGTTCTGCTCAGATAAATGCAGAAATAAATGGTGGAACAGCAATCTTGATAAGGTGAATCGTAAAGCCAATTATGAGTTTATATGTCCCCATTGTAAAAAGCAATTTAGTGCATATGGGAATAAGAATAGAAAATATTGCAGTCATGCCTGCTATATCGAGGACAGATTCGGAGGTGCAGAATAATGAATGAATTAGCCATTGAAGCAAATAAGAAGGAACCAATAGTGCCTGTGTGTGAAAAATACACTCTTACAATTAAAGAGGCAGCAGCATATTTCAATATTGGAATTAAAAAGATGCGTAGACTGGCAGAAGAAAACACAGGAAGATTTTCTGTTTTTTGTGGAAATAAATTTCTGATTATCCGTCCGAAGTTTGAAAAATTTATCGATGATTCTTCTGAAATATAGTCTGCTGAAAGTAGTTATTTATCTGCCAAAAGTAGTTGATAAATAAGTGATTCAGAGTGATATATGTTATACCTCAAAAGAGGAATTTTAGCTGAGAAAGGGGCAAAGAATAATTGAAATCAAAAGTTGATGATAAGGACACTATGACAGTTCAAGAGGCAGTTACCTATTATAAACTGAGTCGTAGAAAATTTTATGAATTATTACATCAAGAAGGATTGGAATTTATAGCCTTTTATTATAATGGCAGGAGGCTGATTCTAAAAAAACGAGTTTGAAAGATATCTGAATGGACACCCAGAAATACGAAGGAGGGAACGAGGATGGCAGGAAAATCAGGATTGCGAAGAGATTCAAAACACAGAGTACTCCGAAGGGGCGAATCAATAAGAGCAAATGGAAAGTATCAGTTTAAGTATCATATAGGCGGGAAACCACATTTTAGTTATAGCTGGAGATTAGAACCAACTGATCCGCTCCCGGTTGGTAAAAAGCCATGTCTTTCTCTGAGAGAACTAGAAAAACAGATAGTTACGATCTTAGATAATCGATTGGATCCATTGGGGAAGAATATACTGTAAATGAATTGGTGGAGAGATATCTTAAGACTAAGGTGGGAATGCGACCAAACACATTAGCCAATTACAATTTTGTGAGAAACATTCTTAAAAATGAGCCTTTTGGAAGTCAAAAAATATCGAAAATAAAGACATCTGATGCAAAGTTATTTCTGATAAAGATGCAGCAGGAAGATGGGAGAGGGCATAGCACGATAAAGACAGTGAGAGGAGTCCTTCGTCCGGCATTTCAGATGGCTGTGGATGATGATGTTCTTATGAAAAATCCATTCCAATTTGAATTAGCCGGAGTGGTAGTTAATGATGCTGTCACAAGGGAAGCAATTTCAAAAGACCAAATGCGAAAATTCTTGAAATTCATACATGATGATGTGGTTTATTGTAAATATTATGAAGTGATTTACATCCTTTTTCACACAGGTATGAGAATTTCGGAATTTTGTGGACTTACAATGAAGGATATTGATTTAGAGAAAAGAACCATCAATATTGATCATCAGCTGCAAAGAACTTCCAAAAGAGAGTATGTAATTGAGCCAACAAAAACCAATGCCGGAACAAGGGTTATTCCAATGACAAATGAAGTGACAGAAATGTTTCGAGCAATTACTGAGGATAGACCAGATTATAAGGTTGAGAAAGTGATAGATGGTTATACGGGATTTCTTTTTCTGGACAAAGATGGAATGCCCCTTGTAGCCATGCATTGGGAACACAGATTTAATCATATGGTTGGCAGGTACAATGAAATCTATAAGGTGCAGATGCCCAATATTACCCCTCATGGTCGAGTTATAATAAGGACAAGTTAGAAAACTCCAGTAAATACAAGGGGTTGCACTAATTTAGTCCTTATTTTTAATTTCCTGAAAAGGGAAAAATAAAGCAGCGCTGTCATTCCAGAATATGAATTATTACAGATTCAGACTGGAAATGGATTTGTGTAAGACAAGAGTAAAAACAACAGAATTATTGTAATTATAGGACTGAATTAGCTCGCACGGAATATAGATTCCGGATGTCTAATTCAGTCCTCTTTTTGATTGATGACGATGAAAGGTGATGAAAAATGGCTAGAATTATTTCTATTGTAAACCAAAAAGGGGGAACGGGAAAATCCGCATGTACAGCTAATTTAGCAGTAGGATTAGCACAAAAGAATATGAAAGTGTTGATTGTAGATGCCGATCCACAGTCTGATGTATCCGCAGGATTTGGATATCGTGATTGTGATGACAGTAATGAAACACTTACTGCTCTTATGGATGCTGTAATGAAAGATGAAGATATTCCTTCCGAATGTTTTATCAGACATCAGGCAGAGGGGATAGACATTATCTGTTCTAACATTGGACTGGCAGGTACGGAAGTACAGTTGGTAAATGCAATGAGTAGAGAATATGTATTGAAACAGATTTTATATGGTATCAAAGATCAATATGATGTAGTCATCATTGATTGTATGCCATCATTGGGAATGATTACGATTAATGCGCTGGCTGCATCAGATGAAGTCCTCATTCCAGTTGAAGCATCCTACCTGCCAATCAAAGGATTGCAGCAGTTGTTAAAAACAATCGGTAAGGTCCGTAAGCAGATTAATCCGAAGCTGCAAGTCGGAGGTATTTTGTTTACGATGGTCGATGCTCATACGAATGATGCCAGAAATAACATGGAACTTCTCAGAAATGTATATGGAACTATAAATGAGCAAGTTCGTGATTTTGCATAAAAGAAAGACACCTCGATTCCATGTGTTGTATAATGAAAGTGCCAAAACAAACATTTGCAACATTTACGAAAGAAGGTGTCTCTCGCAAATACTATACATCATTCCTCATTCATATACAACCAGTTTAAAAAATTAAACTTATGCAAATTTTATTCGAACCGAGTAATAAACCATCTTATGAGTATCCTAATCAGTATTTTCATTTCAGGATATCATGGAAAAACCACGGACTTTGCTAAAAACAGTTCCTGCCACAGAACTACGATTGCCCATTTCCTCAATTCCGGAAAATGGGATGATTCCTTACTTTCAGATACGTTAAAATGCTCTGTCATTGAGATTATTTATTCAGAAGCAGCACGCACCGGAAAACCTGTTCTCTGTATTGTGGACGATACGATTGCTTCAAAGACAAAGCCTTCGTCACAGGCTTTACATCCGATTGAAGATGCGTATTTTCACCAATCCCATTTAAAGGGAAAACCGGATTACGGGCATCAGGCAGTTGCTGTTATGCTTTCCTGCAATGGCATTGTTCTGAACTATGCTTTTGTAATGTACAATAAGTCAATTTCCAAGATTGACATTGTACAAAGCATTGCAAAGGAGCTGCCTGTTCCACCGGTAATGTCCTATTTTCTTTGCGACTGCTGGTATGTTTCTGAAAAGATAATCAATACCTTTGCACAGAGAGGGTTCCATACCATCGGTGCTTTGAAAACAAACCGTTTGCTGTATCCATCGGGAATGAAAAAGAAACTTCGTGAACTGGCCGCCGAATTGTCTGTTACACATCGTGAATTTGACCTTGTGACAGTCAAAAAACGAAACTATTATGTGTACCGGTACGAGGGAAACCTCAACGGCATAGAAAATGCGGTAGTTCTTTTGAGTTATCCGGAAAAAGCATTTGGTAATCCCAAAGCATTGCGTGCTTTCATCAGTACAAACGCAGCCCTGTCTACACAGGAGATTCTTTCCTGGTATGTGTGTCGATGGCCGATTGAAGTATTTTTCCGCCAGTGTAAGGATAAACTGGCACTGGACAGCTATCAGATACGCTCTGCACAGGGAATCAAAAGGTACTGGCTACTTATGTCACTGGCACATTTCATGTGTGCAGTGGGTACTGGTAGGTTCTGTTCGTTTGAAACTGGATATCACGAAATCTGTGATACCATTCAGCTGGAAAAGTATCGTTATCTTTTTCAATGCGCAAAGGAAAGCAATGATTTTGATTCATTTATGAAATTCGCAGTGTAGTTTTGTGCAATTTTTCAAATTTGCTCATTTATAGTATGGAAGTCAAATTCATATCTTTGATAATTATATTCCATTTTCTGTAAGAATGAAGGAAGCAGTCAGAGAAGGACAGAGTATTTTCTCTTATGATCCGAAAGGCAAAGCTACAGAAGCTTATCGGAGAGTGACGGAGGAGGTGCTGAAAGATGCCATCTAAAAAAAGAGCAACTCCCATTTCCTTACAGCCACTTGATGCGTTATTTGGAACAAACGAAGAAACAAACAATGGAATTTGTGAGATAGAAATAGGAAGCCTTCATCCATTTCCAAATCACCCGTTTCAAGTAAAAGATGATAAGAAAATGGAAGAATTATCAGAAAGCATTACACAATATGGCGTGTTGGTTCCTGGTATTGTGCGATTGAGAGAGTCCGGTGGTTATGAGCTGGTAGCTGGTCATAGGCGAAAACGAGCATGTGAACTTGCGGGATTAGAGAAAATGCCTGTTATCATCAAAGATCTTACAGATGATGAAGCGACGGTGATCATGGTAGATTCCAACATTCAACGAGAAGAGCTGCTGATCAGTGAAAAGGCATTCGCTTATAAAATGAAATATGAGGCGTTAAAGCGTCAGGGAAAACGGTCTGATTTAACTTCTTGCCAAGTTGGCAAGAAGTTGGCGGCAGAAGAAGTCAGTCAGAATACAGGAGATAGTTCCAGACAGATTCTTCGATATATTCATCTGACAGAGTTAATCGCAGAACTTTTAGAACTGGCAGACGAGAAGAAGCTTCCCTTTAATACAGCTGTTGAAGTTTCATATTTGAGAAGTGAAGAACAACAGATATTGCTTCAGTATATGAGTAATCACAATATGGTACCGTCTATGAAGCAGGCAAAGGAATTGAAGCAGATTGCAAAAGAGCAGATGTTGACATATTCAGAGATTGACCAGATCTGTATGAATGAAAGTACTGAGAAAGTACAGGTACAGATTCCGGCGAAAAAGCTGAAACAGTATTTTCCTGAGTCATATTCTAAAGCTCAGATGGAAGAAGTGATATTTATGCTCCTGGCATCATGGGCAGAAAAACAATAATATGATATGCGAAGTTGGACAGAAGGAATGAAAAGATGATGATAGAAGATGTAATTAAAAAATCAATACTGCCACTGGCATTTATGCTATTCTGGTTCTGGATGGTATCCACCATCATGAAAGTCAGTGGACAGACAGACTTATTCTGGTGGATATTTCTTTCCGGACTTCCATTTGGAATACATAAAATGCGGCTGGTCCTGATTCCAAAAGGAATGGATATAACAGCAACACTTGGGATGGCTGCATTAAGTGTCATCATTGGAGCTTTGATTGGATGTATCATGATTCCAGTGTATGTAATCCGTGCGGTATATGTTTTCTTACGATATATCATCGGAAAATAATTGAATATTTGATAAGAGG
>ENA-OQKQ01000345-OQKQ01000345.1-human-gut-metagenome-genome-assembly--contig:-NODE-345-length-16880-cov-3.506656_pt1 | contig 16880 bp, 13 predicted proteins | sample MGYA00242651_ERZ504803 | MGnify/ENA primary metagenome ERZ504803 (study PRJEB26092, sample SAMD00036380) | human gut metagenome | host: Homo sapiens | study: EMG produced TPA metagenomics assembly of...
AGCCTACCAGACGCAGGATATAGACTGCCGTGATCACGATGGATGAACAAGCGATGATGGTCAGTGTACGGTGAAGTACGTCGTGTCTGGAAGAACCTACGAAGATAGTCATTTCGGCAATGAACCCCGCTTAATACCCCGGCAAACCGAGATTGGCAAGACCGGCAATCACATAACATACGCTGAGAACGGCATTACTTTCATTAATCCGGCAAGCTCGCGGACATCACGTGTGTGTGTACGTCCATAAATCATACCGATCAGGGCAAAGAACAAGGCTGTCATCAATCCGTGGGAAAGCATCTGAAGAATGGCTCCTGTCGCAGCAGTCTGATTCAGCATCAGAATGGCGAAAAGTACCAGTCCGCAGTGAGAAACGGAAGAGTAAGCGTTGATGTATTTCAAGTCTGTCTGTACGCAAGCGGAGAATGCTCCGTAAACAACGGAGATACCTGTCAGTATCAGGAATATCCATGAAAGTTCGTTAGCGGCTTCCGGCATCAGATACATGGCGATACGGAAACATCCGTAACCTCCCAGTTTCATCAGTACTCCGGCGTGAAGCATGGATACAGCTGTCGGGGCGGAAGCGTGACCATCGGGACTCCATGTGTGGAACGGGAAAAGAGCACCCAGCACACCGAACCCGAGGAAGGTAAGCGGGAACCAGATACATTGCTGTGCAAAAGGAATATTATGTAGCTGTGCTATTTCCAGCAGGTTCATGGTGGTAGCTCCCGAACCGAAATAGATTCCGAGAATACCGATCAGCAGGAAAGCGGAACCGCCCATCAGCATAAGGGTCAGCTTCATGGCTGCATATTCTTTACGTCCCGAACCCCATACACCGATCAGCAGGTACATAGGAATCAGCGCGATTTCGTAGAACATGAACATGGTGAATAAGTCGATGGATATAAAGAATCCGAAGACTCCCATAGACAACAGTGTGAACCAAAGGAAATATTCTTTTGTCAGAGGCTGCAGACGCCAGGAGGCGAAAGTACCTGTGAATACAATAACGGCAGACAATAACAACATGGCTACCGAAATACCGTCAACGCCTACCGAGTAGGAGATGTGAAGCGGTGCATACCAGAGTGTATCCGCACGGAATAGCATTTCTGCCGTGTTGCCGGCACTGCGTTCTCCCAAATACATAAAGGTAAGTACGACGGAGGCAATCAGAAGTGCCGATGCGCCGGTAACCATAACCCCCCCGAATCGCTTTGATTCCCCGTGCTGCCCAAAGTCCGGCAAGCATCAGTAAGGGGATGAGTACGAAGATTGATAAAAAATTCATAATTGAATTATTAAGTTTTAAGTATTAAGTATTAATTATTATGTATTACTTCGTTTGTAGATTTGCGCTACAAAGTTACTACAAAAAAGTGAAATGCGGAAAGTTATAGTGATAGAATTGAGTTACAAGGGTTTTAGTTGAAGTGGCGATAATTCGTGAAGCCATTACAATCCCTGCCGAAGCCAAATCCTGACGCCGCAACGTTACTTGTTCGTAACCATGCCCGAAAATGCGACAAACGGGTACGGATAGCGAAACATACGTTAAGGAATAGTGAGTTACCGATAACTCACGCAAAAATTTCGGTTACGGAAAAGATTGCTCCGTTCCTCCCCGTTTTGCGTACCGACACCGGACTCTTCACCAACTAATTTTGAAACCAAAAATTAAGGACGATGAAGAGTACATTTTCAGTAATCTATTACCTCAAGCGTCAGGTAGTGAAAAAGGACGGGACAGTACCCGTCATGGGACGCATCACGGTGGACGGCAGCCAGACGCAGTTCAGCTGCAAGCTGACAGTCGATCCGAAACTGTGGGACACCAAAGGTGGACGTGTCACAGGCAGAAGCGCGGCGGCACTCGAAACGAACCGTATGCTTGACAAGATGCGGGTGCGCATCAATAGGCACTATCAGGAAATCATGGAGCGTGACAACTTCGTCACGGCTGAGAAGGTGAAGAACGCTTTTCTCGGACTGGAACACCGCTACCACACGCTGATGCAGGTGTACCGTCGTCACAATGAGGACTATGAGAAACAGGTGGAAGCAGGCATGAAAGCAAAAGGTACACTGGAAAAGTACCGTATCGTTTACAAGCACCTGCAAGAGTTCCTCGACATCCGCTACCATGTGAAGGACATCGCACTGAAAGAGCTTACCCCCGCTTTCATCTCCGACTTCGAGATGTTCCTGCGCACGGACAAACACTGCTGCACCAATACCGTGTGGCTGTACGTCTGCCCGCTACGGACGATGGTGTTCATCGCCATCAACAACGAGTGGCTGACACGCGACCCGTTCCGCGAGTATGAAATCAAGAAGGAGGAAACAACACGCAGTTTTCTGACCAAAGAGGAAATACGCCTGCTGATGGACGGGAAACTGAAAAACGCCAAACAGGAACTGTACCGTGACCTCTACCTGTTCTGCGCTTTCACCGGGTTGTCGTTCTCGGATATGCGCAACCTCACGGAAGAGAATATCCGCACCTACTTCGACGAACACGAGTGGATAAACATCAACCGCCAGAAAACGGGCGTGGTGTCCAACATCCGCCTGCTTGACATCGCCAACCGCATAATCGGCAAATACCGTGGGCTGTGCGAGAACGGCAAGATATTCCCCGTCCCGCATTATAACACGTGCCTTGCCGGTATCCGTGCCGTCGCCAAGCGTTGCGGCATCACCAAGCATATCACGTGGCATCAGAGCCGCCACACGGCAGCCACGACGATATTCCTCTCCAACGGTGTTCCCATCGAAACGGTCAGCTCCATGCTCGGACACAAGAGCATAAAGACGACGCAGATTTACGCAAAGATAACCAAAGAGAAGCTCAATCAGGACATGGAGAACCTTGCCGCAAGATTGAACGGCGTCGAGGAATTTGCAGGTTGCACCATCTAAAAAGAAAAGCCATGAAACGTGACACAATCATCATCGAGGACAAGGCAGTCAGCGTAACCGGTAACGACGTGTGGATGACCGCCACCGAAATAGCCGGATTGTTCCATACGACCGTCCCGGCAGTGAACGCCGCCATCAGAGCCGTCCGCAAGTCGGACGTGCTGAACGACTACGAGGTGTGCCGCTACATGCAGCTTGAAAACGGGCTGCACGCGGACGTGTACGCCCTTGAAATCATCATCCCGGTCGCTTTCAGGGTGAATACCTACAACACCCACCTGTTCCGCACATGGCTGGTGGGAAAGGCACTCTCACAAGAGAAACGGCAGACATACGTGATGTTCATACAGAACGGAAAAGCCGGGTATTGCTGATTGCACATACCCCATAAGACAAGTAAACGGGTAGCACCACAAAAGGTGTCACCCGTTTACTTTTTCATGAAACCGCCTCACTCCAGCGGCTTGCGGTAGTTCGCTTCCAGTACCCCGCGCAGCCCCGTTTCCGGGTAAAGCACCTTCCCTCCCAAAAGTATGAAGGGCAACACGCGGTTGTTGCGGTATTCCTGCAAGGTGCGCCGGCTCACACGGAGCAGTTCCGACACCTCGCCGTCCGTCAGGTAACGTTCCCCGTCCAGCGGAGGACGGTAGCTTTCCAGAAATGCGGACAGCCATTTCGAGCCTTTGCGCATATCCTGCACCACAGAGGCTATCGGCTCGTCTTCCATCGTAAAAACATCGTTGTTCTCGTTCATCATAACTTCGGATTCAGTGGGTGAATAAATCAAATCATCTGCCGTGCGGATAGAGCGTGCCGACAAGCGGTATCAGCCGCTTCACCTCCTCCGGCTTGTAATAGAACCTGCGGTTTATCTGCGAGTAGCCGATAAGCCGCCTGTCGCGCAGCGTCTGCAACGTGCGCGAACTTATTCTCAACTGCCTACAGACTTCCTCGCCCGTGAGCCATCTTTCCATGCGCCTCGTGTCGCTTTTGCGCCTCAGGGCGGCGACCTTCTCCGAGAGTGCGCCGAATGCCGCCACCATCATCTCGAAAGTCTTTTTCTCGATAGATACTATTTCCATATTCATGCAATTATCGGTTTGCCCGCAAAGGTAACGGTACGGTCCTGAACACGTGCCGTTTTCCGCTGAAAGGCTGCCTGTTGCGCCGTTTGACCGGGTTACGGAGCCATCTTCCGTAAAAATCTTACGTGAGTCACGTAGTGAGTTGTTAAAGCCCCTTTTGTTTATTGCCGAATTTTGTCGCAGAAACAAAAAGAAAGGACTGAACATGAAAGTGATAACAATGGAAAGTTCCGCCTACAAGGAGATGATGGCGCAGATTGCGAACATCGCAGGGTACATCCGCGAGGCAAGGGACGAGAAGAAACGGAAGCGGGAAACCGAAGACAAGCTGCTTGACACGGCACAGGCGGCGAAGATGCTCAACGTGAGCAAGCGCACCATGCAGCGTATGCGCACCGACCACCGTATCGAGTATGTGGTGGTACGCGGAAGCTGCCGCTACCGCCTTTCCGAGATACTGCGGCTATTGGAGGACAACACAGTAAGGAACGAGGAAGGGACAATAGACACCCTGTTCCACAACCACACGCTGCGCACGGGCGGCAAACCAAAAGGAAGGAGGACATAGGTCATGGAACTGCTCACACGAAACAACTTCGAGGGCTGGATGCAGAAGCTGATGGAACGGCTCGACCGTCAGGACGAACTGCTGCTGGCGATGAAGGCTGAGGGGAAACAGCCCACTATCACGGAAAGCATCCGCCTTTTCGACAATCAGGATTTGTGCATGTTGCTCCAGATAAGCAAACGCACCCTCCAACGCTACCGCAGCGTAGGCGCATTGCCCTACAAGACGCTGGGCAAGAAGACCTATTACAGCGAGGAGGACGTGCTGACATTCCTTTCCAACCATATCAAGGACTTCAAAAAGGAAGATATAGCCTTCTACAAGGCTCGTATCCATAATTTCTTTCATAAATAACCCATTAAAACATTTTTCAAATGGCAAAGAAAAAAGACGAAAAGGACGTGCTGGTAGTCCGTGACGAGAAGACGGGCGAGATCAGCGTGGTAGCCGGGCTGAATGCAGACGGCACACCCAAGCGTACCCCTGCGAAAGCTGAGAACGCGCAGAGTTTCCTGCAATTCGACCGACAAGGCGACGTGCTGGACAACTTCTTCAAGAACTTCTTCCGGCAGTGCAAGGAACCCAGCCGCTTCGGTTTCTACCGCATTGCGGCAGACCAAGCTGAAAATCTCTTAGAGGTGATGAAGCAACTGCTGAAAGACCCCGAAGCGAACAAGGAGCTGCTCGCCCCTCACAAGGTGGACACCTCCGACTATGAGAAGAAGGTGCAGGAAGAGATGGCGGCACAACAGACAGAGAAACAAGAACCTCAAAAACAGGAGAACATGGAACAACGGAAAGAACAGCAACAGGACAAATCCGAACAGATGCAGGGCAAACGTGGCTACCAGCCCATCGACGAGAGTAAAATCAACTGGCAGGAGCTGGAGGACAGATGGGGCGTAAAGCGGGACAACCTTGAAAAGTCCGGCGACCTTACGAAGATGCTCAACTATGGCAAGTCCGACTTGGTAAAGGTCAAACCGACCTTCGGCGGCGAATCATTCGAGCTGGACGCCCGCCTCTCCTTCAAGAAGGACGGTGAGGGAAACATCAGCCTCGTGCCGCACTTCATCCGCAAGGAGCAGAAGCTGGATGAGTACAAGGAACACAAATTCTCCGACAATGACCGGAAGAACCTCCGCGAAACGGGCAATCTCGGTAGGGTCGTGGACATTGTGGACAGGGAAACGGGCGAGATCATCCCCTCCTACATCAGCATCGACCGCAAGACGAATGAAATCACGGACATTCCGGCAAGCAGGGTGCGCATCCCGGAGCGCATCGGCAAGACGGAAATCACCACGCAGGAGCGGGACATGCTCCGCGCCGGACTGCCCGTACGCGACAAGCTCATCGAGCGCAACGACGGCAGAAAGTTCGTCACCACCCTGCAAGTGAACGTGGAGCAGCGCGGCGTGGAGTTCGTGCCGGGAACCGGCAAGTCGCCCCGTACCGCACAGACACAGGAAACCAAAGGCGACACATCGAAAAGTCAGGCGCAGGGCGGGGAAAATGCCGCACAGACCAAGAAGGAGCAACGCCGCAACACGTGGACGAACGAGGACGGCAGCATCCGCCCCATCAGCAAATGGAGCGGCGTGAGCTTCACCGACCAGCAGAAAGCCGACTATGTGGCGGGTAAAGCCGTGAAGCTGGAGAACGTGACCGACAAGCAGGGCTTCCATGCCACGATGTATATCAAGTTCAACCCGGAGAAGGGACGCCCGTACCGCTACGACACGAACCCTGACAATGCACAGCAGGTTGCTCCGTCCAACGAGAGCCGCACGCAGGTGGCGGTGAACAACGATGGCAAGACCAACGAGGCTACAAAGAATCTGAGAGAGCCGTTGCAGAAAGGTCAGACCAACCCGAAGGACGCCCGCCAGCAACAGCAGCAGGAGAAGCCGCAGAAGAAAACGGGCAAGGGCATGAAAATGTAATCCCGTGTCCGCCACTGAATCCAAAATAAAATCCAAAGTATCAACAAAAAAGAAGAAGACATGAAGACAATCATTGCAGAAAAGCCCTCCGTGGCACGTGAAATCGCCCGCATCGTGGGCGCGACAAAGAGAGAGGAAGGATATTTCGAGGGAGGCGGTTATGCCGTGACATGGGCATTCGGACACCTCGTTCAGCTTGCCATGCCCGACGGCTACGGCGTGCGCGGATTTGTCCGTGACAACCTCCCGATTATTCCCGACACATTCACGCTCGTCCCCCGTCAGGTCAGGACGGAGAAAGGTTACAAGCCCGACAGCGGCGTGGTGTCGCAGATAAAAGTCATCAAAAGACTGTTCGACACAAGCGAACATATCATCGTGGCGACCGATGCCGGACGCGAGGGAGAGCTTATCTTCCGCTACCTCTACCACTATACGGGTTGCACCACTCCTTTCGTGCGCCTGTGGATCAGCTCTCTCACCGACAAAGCTATCCGCGAGGGACTGCGGAAACTCGAAGACGGCAGCAAATACGACAACCTCTACCTCGCCGCCAAAGCGCGGAGCGAATCCGACTGGCTCGTGGGCATCAACGGCACACAGGCGTTATCCATCGCCGCCGGACACGGCACGTATTCCGTGGGGCGGGTGCAGACACCAACGTTGGCTATGGTATGTGAACGCTACTGGGAGAACCGCCGCTTTACGTCCGAAGCATTCTGGCAGCTCCATATCGCAACGGACGGTTGCGACGGCGAAGTCGTGAAATTCTCATCCTCCGAGAAATGGAAAGAGAAAGAACCGGCGATGGAACTATATAATAAGGTAAAGGCGGCAGGTTGCGCCACTGTCACGAAAGCCGAGCGCAAGGAGAAGACGGAGGAAACTCCCTTGCTCTACGACCTGACCACGCTCCAGAAAGAAGCCAACGCCAAGCACGGCTTCACGGCGGAACAGACGCTTGAAATCGCGCAGAAACTCTACGAAAAGAAGTTGATAACCTATCCGAGAACGGGAAGCCGCTACATCCCCGAAGACGTGTTTGCCGAAATTCCCAAACTGCTCGCTTTCATCGGCACACAGCCCGAATGGAAAGACAAGGTGCGGGCAAAAGCCGCCCCGACACGCCGCAGCGTGGACGACGGCAAGGTGACAGACCACCATGCCCTGCTCGTCACGGGTGAGAAACCGCTCTTCCTCTCCAAAGAGGACAATACCATCTATCAGATGATTGCCGGGCGCATGGTCGAGGCATTCTCTGAGAAATGCGTCAAGGATGTGACCACTGTCACGGCGGAATGTGCCGGAGTGGAGTTTACCGTAAAAGGCAGCGTCGTGAAGCAAACCGGATGGCGTGCCGTCTATGGCGAGGAAAAAGAGGAAATTACCATCCCCGGCTGGCAGGAAGGCGACACGCTGACACCGAAAGGCTCGTCCATTACCGAAGGAAAGACCAAACCCAAGCCGCTGCATACCGAAGCCACCCTGCTCTCGGCAATGGAAACGGCGGGCAAGGAAATTGAGGACGACGCACTGCGGCAGGCGATGAAGGACTGTGGCATCGGTACTCCCGCCACACGCGCCTCCATCATCGAAACGCTTTTCAAGCGCGGTTACATGGAACGCTGCAAGAAGTCGCTTGTTCCCACCGAAAAAGGACTTGCCCTCAATTCCGTCGTCAAGACGATGCGCATCGCCGATGTTGCCATGACGGGCGAATGGGAAAAGGAGCTGGCGCGTATCGAGCGCGGGGAACTGTCCGACGACACCTTCCGCAAGGAGATAGAGGCGTACACACGTGAGATAACCTCCGAACTGATCTCGTGCGACAAGCTCTTCGGCAGCCGTGACTCCGGCTGCGCGTGTCCCAAGTGTGGCACGGGCAGGATGCGGTTCTACGGCAAGGTGGTACGCTGCGACAACACGGAGTGCGGACTGCCCGTGTTCCGGCTGAAAGCGGGACGCACCCTGTCCGACGATGAAATCAAAGACCTGCTCACCGAAGGGCATACCAAGCTGCTCAAAGGGTTCAAGAGCAAACAGGGCAAGAGTTTCGATGCTGTTGTCGCCTTTGACGGGGAATATAACACGACTTTTGTGTTCCCGGAGGCTAAAAAGGACAAGAAATTTTCAGGACGGAAGAAATAGTATTAACTTTGCCACTTGTTCAGAGTAATGAATTGTTCTTCGATACCGGATTACACTCATACTTTGGATTTAGTGGTGGCACTCGGAGGGATACCGAGTGCCTTTTTCTTCCTTTTTCCAACCGATTATCCCGTTAATTATCAATCCGCTAAATCCAAAGTAATGAACAACAAGAAGAAAAACGAGGGTCAGACCGACTTTTCCTATTACGGTCTGTACCTGCTGGACTATCTCCGCACGAACAAGTTTGAACAGGCTGACGACACCGCTTTCATACGGGAACGGGCCGACCGTGCCGCCGAAACGTATGAGAGGGCACGGCTTGAAGGCTATCCCGCCGATGGTGCGCAGGAACTGGCGATGGACACGCTGCTGCGCGGGCTGCATTATTCCCGTTACGCCATCCTCCGCGAAGTCGTGGAAAACGAGTTTGCCGATGAAGTGCCGGAAGAGAAGCGTGAAGCCTTTGTCCTGAAACTGCTGCCGCTTGTCGGCAACGTGTTCTCCGTCTATGACCTCTCGGATGACAATTTCGCCCTGTCTTCCGATTACGACCTGCTCTACACGGAGCTGACGGGAGCAACCGTCCTTTACTTAGACGAATATGGCGTTTAACCGCAAACAGAAACTGCGGGACAACATCGAGGCGATACGGACGGCATTCATCCTTGACAGGGAAAATAGGACAGCGACAACCGAAGAGCGTGCCATACTTCAAAGGTACTGCGGTTTCGGCGGTCTGAAATGTATCCTCAACCCTGCAAAGGAACTGACGGATGCCGTCCGGTGGGCGAAATCCGACCTCGAACTGTTCGCCCCGACGGTGGAGCTGCACAGGCTTATCCGTGAGAACAGCAAGGACGAAACAGAGTACAAGCGGTTTGTGGATTCGCTGAAAGCGTCCGTGCTGACCGCTTTCTACACCCCCAAAGAGATAACCGACACCATCGCGGACGTGCTGGCAGATTACAGCGTCCGCCCCGCCCGTATGCTCGAACCGTCGGCAGGTGTCGGCGTGTTCGTGGATTCCATGCTGCGGCACAGCCCCAATGCGGATGTGATGGCTTTCGAGAAGGATCTGCTCACGGGTACAATCTTGAGGCATCTCTATCCCGACCAGAAAATGCGCACCTGCGGTTTTGAGAAAATCGAAAGACCGTTCAACAATTATTTCGACTTGGCGGTGTCCAACATTCCGTTCGGTGACATTGCCGTGTTCGACGCGGAGTTTCAGCGGAGCGACTCTTTCGGCAGACGCTCCGCCCAGAAAACCATCCACAACTATTTCTTTCTCAAAGGACTGGATGCCGTGCGTGACGGCGGTATCGTGGCGTTCATCACCTCGCAAGGGGTATTGAATAGCACCAAGACCTCCGTGCGTAACGAGCTGTTCAGTCAGGCCAATCTGGTATCCGCGATACGCCTGCCCAACAACCTGTTCACGGACAACGCGGGCACGGAGGTGGGCAGTGACCTGATTGTCCTGCAAAAGAACCTCAGCAAGAAGGAAATGTCGCAGGACGAGCGGCTGATGACCGTGATACAGACGGACACGAAAACCGCCCTGACCGACAACGCCTATTTCATCCACCACCCGGAACGCATCGTGCATACGATGGCGAAACTTGACACAGACCCCTACGGGAAGCCCGCTATGGTTTATCTGCACGAGGGCAAGGCAGCAGGCATCGCCGGGGATTTGCGCCGTATGCTCGACGAGGATTTCCATTACAGGCTTGCCATGCGCTTGTATTCGGGTTCAATCCGGCAGGCAGGAACGGAAGAAAAAGTTGCCGTTCAAAATAAAGTAGAGCGTCCTGCCATAAAATTGGAAACAGTATCCTCGGCGCAGACGGTGGAAACTCCGACAGAAAAGCCGCAACCCGCAGATGAAAAGCCGGAGATAGAACCGCGCCCGCAATATTCCGCAGGCGTGCAGCTCACCCTGCTTGACCTCTGGGGGATGACGGAAGAGGTCAGCCAACCGAAAACCTCCAAAAAGAAAAAGACGGTGAAAAAGGCAGTTACGGCAAAGTCCACTCCGCCCAAACCGAAAGTCACGGTTACACCGACAGCTCCAACTGCAAAACCCGCAATGGAGAATAAGGAGGTGAAAGCGGAGAACACCGCCAAGCCTGCCGACCCGGACGACATCTATGCCACACTGGACTGGGATACCAATCCTCCCATCAACGGTTTCTATGAAATGATGATGGGTTTGACGCCGGAGCGTAGGAAAGAACTTCGGGAACTGGCAAGGCAGCATAACGAGAAACAAGTGGCGGAAAAGACGGAAGTGAAAGCCGTGCCGGAAACTTCCCGTGAGCAGCCACGACAGGAGGAAACACAGCCGGAGGCAGTCGCCGCACCTGCCGTTACAGATACCCCATCGGAAGCGGTGGGGACTTTCCTTTTCCCCGACATCGAAGCGGAAAAGCCGAAGGAGGAAGTCGTGGACCTTTCTCCGCGTGCCTACCACCGCACGCCGGAGATGCACCTGCGCGAAGGGTCGCTGGTGGCTGACCGGGGGCGTCATAACATCGGCTACCTGAAAGACATCACGCCATACGGGGCGACATTCCAGCCGCTCGACCTGAAAGGATACCAGAAGGAAAAGGCGTTGTTGTATGTGTCGCTGCGTGACGCCTACGAGCGTCTGTACCGTTATGAATCGCTCCGGCGCGAGGCAAATGTTCCGTGGCGAGAGCATCTGAATACCTGTTACGATGAGTTTGTCATGCGCTACGGCAACCTCAACGCCAAGCAGAACGTGAAGTTAGTGATGATGGATGCGGGCGGGCGCGACATCCTTTCGCTGGAACGGATGGAAAACGGAAAGTTCGTCAAGGCGGACATCTTCGAGCATCCTGTTTCCTTCGCGGTGGAGAGCCATGCCAACGTAGGCTCTCCCGAAGAAGCCCTGTCTGCGTCGCTCAACAAATATGGTACGGTCAATCTCGACTATATGCGGGAGATAACCGACAGCACGGCGGAGGATTTGCTCACTGCCCTGCAAGGGCGCATCTACTACAATCCGCTCGTGACCGGTTACGAAATCAAAGACCGTTTCATCGCCGGAAATGTCATAGAGAAAGCGGAACGCATAGAGGCATGGATGGGTGACAATCCCGAAAATGAGCGTATGCCGGAGGTGAAGCAGGCGTTGGAGGCTCTGAAAGATGCCGAGCCGCAGCGCATCGCCTTCGAGGATCTGGACTTCAATTTCGGGGAACGCTGGATTCCGACGGGTGTCTATGCCGCCTACATGAGCCGGCTGTTCGACACGGAGGTGAAAATCGCCTATTCCGCAAGCATGGACGAGTTTTCGGTGGTGTGCGGCTACCGCACCATGAAAATCACGGACGAGTTTCTGGTGAAGGGGTATTACCGGAACTATGACGGTATGCACCTCCTAAAACACGCCCTGCACAACACCTGCCCTGACATGATGAAGTCCATCGGCAAGGACGAGCATGGCAACGACATCAAGATGCGCGACAGCGAGGGAATACAACTCGCCAACGCCAAGATTGACGAGATACGAAACGGCTTCTCCGAATGGCTCGAAGAGCAGTCGCCGCAGTTCAAGGAGCGGCTTGTGACGATGTATAACCGCAAGTTCAACTGTTTCGTGCGCCCGCGCTACGACGGCTCCCATCAGACCTTTCCCGACCTCAACCTGAAAGGGCTGGCAAGCCGGGGTATCAAGAGCGTCTATCCCTCACAGATGGATTGCGTCTGGATGTTGAAACAGAACGGCGGCGGAATTTGCGACCACGAGGTGGGAACCGGTAAGACGCTGATAATGTGCATCGCCGCGCATGAGATGAAGCGTCTGAATTTGGCACACAAGCCGATGATTATCGGGCTGAAAGCCAACGTTGCGGAGATTGCAGCCACCTATCAGGCGGCATATCCCAACGCACGTATTCTGTACGCTTCGGAGAAGGACTTTTCGACCGCCAACCGTGTGCGCTTCTTCAATAATATAAAGAACAACGACTACGATTGCGTCATCATGTCGCACGACCAGTTCGGCAAGATACCGCAGTCGCCGGAATTGCAGCAGCGCATCCTGCAAGCAGAGCTTGACACGGTGGAGGAAAACCTCGAAGTGCTACGGCAGCAGGGAAAGAACGTGTCGCGGGCGATGCTGAAAGGATTGGAGAAGCGCAAGCACAACCTTGAAGCGAAGCTGGAGAAGGTGGAACACGCCATAAAGTCACGCACGGACGACGTGGTGGATTTCAAGCAGATGGGCATCGACCACATCTTCATAGATGAGAGCCACCAGTTCAAGAATCTGACTTTCAACACGCGCCACGACCGTGTGGCGGGATTGGGAAACAGCGAGGGAAGCCAGAAGGCACTTAACATGCTCTTTGCCATACGCACCATACAGGAGCGCACAGGAAAAGACTTGGGTGCGACCTTCCTCTCCGGCACGACTATCAGCAACTCACTGACTGAATTGTACCTGCTGTTCAAGTACCTGCGCCCGAAGGAGCTGGAACGGCAGGACATAAGGTGTTTCGACGCTTGGGCGGCGATATTTGCCAAGAAGACGACGGATTTTGAATTTAACGTGACGAACAATGTGGTCCAGAAGGAGCGTTTCCGCTACTTCATCAAAGTGCCGGAGCTTGCCGCCTTCTATAATGAAATCACGGACTACCGCACGGCGGAGGATGTGGGCGTTGACCGTCCTGCCAAGAACGAGATACTGCACCATATACCGCCCACGCCGGAACAGGAGGACTTCATACAGAAACTGATGCAGTTCGCCAAGACGGGCGATGCCACCTTGTTGGGCAGGCTGCCGCTTTCGGAAACGGAAGAAAAGGCGAAGATGCTCATCGCCACGGACTATGCCCGGAAAATGGCACTCGACATGCGCATGATAGACCCGAATTACGAAGATCATCCCGACAACAAAGCGAGTCACTGTGCCAAGATGATCGCGGAGTATTATCAAAAATACGACGCCCAGAAAGGCACGCAGTTCGTTTTCTCTGATTTGGGGACATACCAGCCGGGCGACGGGTGGAACGTCTATTCGGAAATCAAGCGCAAACTGACGGAGGACTACGGTATACCGCCAAGCGAGGTGCGCTTCATTCAGGAGTGCAAGACCGACAAGGCGCGGAAGGCGGTGATAGACGCCATGAACGCCGGGACGGTGCGTGTGCTGTTCGGCTCTACCTCTATGCTCGGAACGGGTGTGAACGCCCAGAAACGGTGTGTGGCTATCCATCATCTCGATACGCCGTGGCGACCGTCCGACCTGCAACAGCGTGACGGACGCGGAGTTAGGGCAGGTAATGAGATTGCCAAACATTTCGCCGGGAACAACGTGGACGTAATCATCTACGCGGTGGAGAAGTCACTGGACAGCTACAAGTTCAACCTCCTGCACTGCAAGCAGACTTTCATCAGCCAGCTCAAAAGCGGTGCTATGGGGGCGCGTACCATCGACGAGGGGGCAGTGGACGAGAAATCGGGCATGAACTTTTCGGAATATATGGCGTTGCTATCCGGCAACACCGACCTGCTGGACAAGGCGAAACTTGAAAAGCGCATCGCCTCGCTCGAAGGGGAACGCAAGTCGTTTAACAAGGGCAAGCGTGATTCGGAGTTCAAGTTAGAGTCGAAGACGGGCGAGTTGCGTAACAACACGGCTTTCATAGATGCCATGACGGAGGACTGGAACCGCTTCCTTTCGGTGGCGCAGACCGACAGGGAGGGCAACCGCCTTAATATAATAAAGGTGGACGGAGTGGATTCCGCCGATGAGAAGGTCATCGGAAAGCGTTTGCAGGAGATAGCCAAGAATGCCACGACCGGAGGGTTGTACACGCAGGTCGGTGAACTTTACGGTTTTCCGATAAAGGTGGTGAGCGAAAGGATACTCAAAGAGGGATTGGAGTTCACCGACAACCGCTTCGTGGTCGAGGGGAACTACAAGTACACCTACAACAACGGGCATCTGGCGATGGCTGACCCGTTGGCCGCCGCCCGCAACTTCCTCAACGCGATGGAGAGGATACCCTCCATCATCGACCAGTACAAGGCGAAGAACGAGGTGCTGGAGATGGAGATACCGCAGTTACAGGAGATAGCGGGTAAGGTGTGGAAAGAAGGAGGACGAGCTGAAGCAGTTGAAGTCCGAACTTGCCGCCCTTGACCGAAAATTCAGCTGGAGCTTGCGCCACCCACGCCCGAAGTCGCCGAAAAGGAGAACGAAGGGCAACAGGTCAAGCCGGAAGCGGAAGATGTGAGGAACAGGCAGGCGCAATATCCCGAAAATGCACCGCCGCAGATACGCAGTCCGGCGGATAGTATCGTTGCCAACCATGTCATAATCGGGCGTCCGGGACTGTATGCCAAGGAGGAAACCCGGTCCAAAGGATTGAAAATATAACCTAAGGAATTTTATCTGAAGTATTAATAAGGGCTATCCCAAAAGGTCTAAAAGTAATTTTATCCTTTCTGCAAGTATCTATAGGATGGCAACTGCATTTTTTTCTTTTTGGGCAGCCCTTATTAAAATTTATTCTTATTTTAGATTTTTCATCGGTTAGACTTAACCGATTGAGGAATAAACTTTTAGCGAATTATTTGAAAAGTGGCGGTAACGAGTTAGCAACCGTGCGAATTTCAGCGTTTTGCGTTGCTATTGCTTGTCAAATAACTCTTTCATTTTGCAAATATAGCATCTTTTTTCGAAAGTACGAACTATCGGCGGCAGTTTTATAAAATCGACTGGCGAAAAAACAAATAGAATTTTCCAAAATAGCTTGGGATAAGCCATTAACGAAATACTTTCTTTTAAGAGCACAGTGGTTTACCCAATAAAATTATATACCTTTGTGACAAGTTAAAGAAGATGTCGCAATGAATCGGATAAAAGAAGCATTGATTGAGGCGGGGATTAGTCAAACTGAATTGGCTAAACGGCTTGGCAAAGGTTTTAATATGGTCAATCTATACGCCACGAACAGAGTGCAACCGCCTATACCCGTACTATACAGGATAGCGGAAATACTGAATGTGGATGTGCGTACACTTCTTGTACCTAACGAAATAAAAAAATAGACATATGGCAAATACTAATCTAAAAGAAGCTAAGGCGGCTAAGAATGATGAGTTCTATACGCAATTTCATGACATAGAGATTGAAATGAATGCCTATCTTGAATATGACCCGGACGTGTTTAGGGGAAAGACTGTATTGCTTCCTTGTGATGACCCCGAATGGAGCAACTTTACCCGATACTTTGCTGCCAAGTTTGATGAGTTAGGCTTGAAAAAACTGATTTCTACGAGTTATGCGCCGGATGCTAAAAAAATGAAGTTATTGGCAGAACCTTCTTTATTTGAAAAAGAAGCTCCACAGTTTGATCCGCAGAAAGCACAGACAAAAGGGAAAATCTTTGTTCTTGAAAAAGATCATACGGGTGATGGGCATATCAATATTGATGACTTAGAGTGGGAGTATTTGGAAGGTGATGGTGATTTTAAAAGTAAAGAAGTCACTCAACTTCGAAATGAAGCTGATATAATAATTACAAACCCACCTTTTTCACTATTTAGGGAGTTCCTTGCATGGATAGTTGAAGCCCATAAACAATTCATAATAATAGGTAATATGAATGCAATCACCTACAAAGAAACTTTCCCTTTAATAAAAGATAATAAGATGTGGCTTGGGTATTCTATTCATAGTGGCGATAGGGAATTTCAAGTTCCGGACGAATATCCTTTAACAGCAGCAGGATGGAGAATAGATGATAATGGGCGAAAGTTTATTCGAGTGAAAGGAGTACGATGGTTTACTAACATTGACCATGGTCGTCGCCATGAACCTCTTCCCCTCATGACTATGGCAGACAACCTCCGTTTTTCCAAACACAAGGAACTGAAAGGCAAAACCGCCTATGACCGTTATGACAATTATGATGCCATTGAAGTGCCTTTTACGGATGCTATTCCGTCAGATTATGACGGTGTGATGGGCGTTCCTATTTCCTTTTTGGATAAGTATTGTCCGGAGCAATTTGAAATCTTAGGGATGTGCGAGAACGAGGACCTATATTCAATGAAAACACGTGTTTATACCACTTATGAATGCAAGACAGCCTATTTGAAAAAGTTCGGAAAGACTGGTACATACGACTTAAATGCCAGTGGAGTAATCAC
>ENA-OQKQ01000346-OQKQ01000346.1-human-gut-metagenome-genome-assembly--contig:-NODE-346-length-16842-cov-3.021777_pt1 | contig 16842 bp, 17 predicted proteins | sample MGYA00242651_ERZ504803 | MGnify/ENA primary metagenome ERZ504803 (study PRJEB26092, sample SAMD00036380) | human gut metagenome | host: Homo sapiens | study: EMG produced TPA metagenomics assembly of...
GTTACAAGCTATTACAGTAGTGTTAGCGCGTTATCATGAAAGTAGAGTGTATTTAGATAGAACATATAATCTCCTGATTCATTTGAAGCGCTCATACCTGCTCGTGATAAATTAAACGGTTGATCATCTACGCCAATCTTAAATGAAGTATCGTTAAGTGTGGTATTTTCCCCTGAAATTGAATTATGTTTGAAGAACTGCTATTGTTACTTGAAGTATTATTGCTTGAATTACTGTCAGTACTTTCCGAAGCAGAAGAACCTTGCGAGGGCGTATTAGCCGAGCTGCATGCAACAAATGATATAGATAATAAAAATATCAATATTGATAAAGTTAGTTTTTTCATAGATTACCTCCTTAGTAATGTAGTTTAAACTTTCTTTATTGCTTATACTGATTATACTTTAATATTTTGCTTATTGCAATACAATTTGTTAAAAAAATACAAATGTTTTTTAAAATATATATCACTGTTGGCGGTTTTTACTTTTTGTAATTCACTATTTATGTCATAAACATTATAATTATCGAAACTTGTGTATAATTTAACAAAACATAGCAATATGCACAAAATTTACCGCGAAAATTTGTAGTGTAGAATTAGGATATTTATTGCTAAAAAAGATAACATAAGATATAATATAGTTAAAATATAAACATTAACTATATATAAATGCAGTAAGTAAATGGTGTATTTGCGACAAAAATCATATCTGCAAATGTTATACATCATAAAAACAGAAAACAGTTACTTCTAAATTTAATGTGTTTTTTAAGTTAAGTAACCGTTATATACTCAAACTCCTTATAAGACGGAATTGTTTTAAACCAATGAGAATTTTACGCTATGGAAATTAAGAGAGTACTGATTAACAAAAAAATAATTATATCGTTTTTTGTATTACTTGCAGTTTGCATAGGTTTTTACATAAATGATCAATACAGAAATGCCGAATACAATGGTGTTCAACTCAGTGCGGTTTGTTCGGAAGAAAAAAATCTGATGTCCGAAATCCGTGACTTGCCTGCAGATCAAATTGAAGATAAGATTTCACGACAGTATGAGTATGTCAGTGTGATTGAGCAACTTTTATCTTTTAACGAAAGCAAAAAAGACGATTACGATATGTATGTCGAGGTTTGGCAGGATCAGGAAAAGAAATTCGCAATCAATATCCTGAAATTGCGTCTGAGTTTGATAAGCATAAGGAGAGCTATAACGCTCAGGAACTGACAAACAAAGATTATGCTCTCAATAATATTGTCAAAAGAGCTGAGTATGTAAACGGATATTCTGATTATATTAAGAGCGTAGAAAGCAAGGCTCAGCAGATGAATTCGATAAGCATTTTCTCTCAGGACAATTCACTTTCTTCTCAAAATATACAATTGACTGCGGAGGCTTATAAACCGCTTGAAAATCTGTCGCTTAAAGTAGGAAGCGATTTTTCCGTTACAACAGTATTGAACTATGACTTGATTCATTACATAATACTTGCACTGAATATAATTGTTGTTCTTGCCTTTGTTGAAGAACGAAAACGAGGCTTTTGGAGCATGGTGTATGCAACACCAAACGGAAGATTTAACCTTGCTGTAAAACGGTGCGGAATACTTGCAATCAGCACAACAATACTTTGTTTCGTTATGTATTTTGCCCTGTTTGTGACTTCTTTTTCAATATACGGCGGAGTATCGGATTTGTTCAGAAATGTACAGTCTATAGAGATGTTTCAAAATTTTGTATTCCCGATGAGCGAAATACAATTTCTGTTTGTATATGTTCTGATAAATGTTCTTGCACAATTAGTGCCCGTGTATATGATGCTGTTCATCGTTGGGATAATGCAAAACACAAATCTTGCATTCGGCGTGTGCGGAATAATATTTGCGGCAGAATTTCTTTTATATACTTTTTTACCGTCACAAAGCAATTTGGCAATTTTAAAGTATATGAATTTGTTTACATTCATCAATCCGACAGAAGCAATTGTAAAGTATTACAACATCAACTCTTTTGTCATACTTGTGAACCTGTTTTCATTGTTAATTATTTCCGCAATAATATTCACGCTCTTGTTTGCAATTTTTTCAATTATCGGTGCAGGCAAGAAATATCCTAATAAAACTCCAGGCAAAATTGAAAGTGTCTTACTGCGATTTTCTTCAAAAATTCGCACAGTATATTGGAAATGCGTTGAAAAACTCGGCGCTACAGGTACTGAGTTGTACAAAATACTCTTCATGCAAAAAGGCATAATAGTTTTGCTTGCTTTTGTTCTTGCGCTGTTTAATTCATTGAATTTAAGAACACTTAATATCAGCGAAAAAGATAGCATAGTTAACGAGTTTTATGAAACTCACAGCGGTGAACTTAATGACGATGTTTACAAATATGTGGCAGATCTTGAAAATGAGATTAATGCTGTTGATGAAGAACTTGCCAATGCGTATGAGGATTACAACAACGGAAAAATTTCCGAAGATAAATATTACAATGTCAGCCAAAAATACGATGCGTATGACAGTAAGCGTGAAGCATTGAAAATTATAAATGAAAGAATTTCATATGTTGAAGATGCGAAAAAGAACGGGGAAGATGCTTGGCTTGTAAACCCCACCGGATTTGAATATTTGCTTGGCAGCAGCGGATATGACAGACAACAAAATTTCGCTCTGTTATCGGTTTTCTGCATCATAATTATAATGTCAGGAGTTTTCTCATTTGAAAAAAGACAGCTCGTTTCAGATTTGTTAAATTCAACAAGTGGCGGAAGAAAAAAACTGCTCAGAAAGAAAATCCTCTGTGTTTCATTGATTGCGACAATTGTGTGGATTTGTACATCTGTGTTTGAATTTATCGAAGTCTGCTCAAAATATACGCTGTCAGAAATTACGGCACCGGTAAAAAGTCTGGAGTTTTTGAACGGCTTGCCTTTTAATTGCAGCATATTGATGTTTATGATTTTTGTGTACGCAGTGCGGTTGTTGTTGATTTTGGCGATTACATATGTTGTTTGTCTTGTATCGGCAAAAACAAAGTTTGAAGTCAGCATAGTTGTTGCATCTGCTGTTATGATTATTCCGTCACTTATCTATGTGGCAGGAGTTCAGATTTTTGCATATTTTTCTGCAACTGTTCCTGTAGCATTGATGAAACTTGTTGTGGAATCAAGTGGATTTACATTTCTAATTCCAATAGCTTTAATGCTGATAATGGGATTTGTTGCGGTGAAAATCTCGAAATACAGTATGTGCAGAAAAGGCGGTGATTAAATGACTCTTGAAATGAAAAATCTTACTAAAAATTACGGTAATTACTGTGCTCTCGATAGCTTCAGTATTACTCTGACAGATGGCATTTACGGCTTGCTGGGGGCAAACGGTGCGGGTAAAAGCACGCTTATGAGTTTGATTACCGACAATGTTCAGAGAACATCGGGAGAAATCCTTTGTGACGGCAAAGAAATTTTGAAATTAGGTAAAAAGTTCAGACAAAAGATTGGATTTATGCCACAGCAACAGGGCTATTACGAAAATATGTCCGCACGAGCTTTTATACTTTATATGGCATCACTCAAAGGTATTAACAAAAAAGAAGCCAAAATGCAGACTGACAAGCTTTTAAAAACAGTTAATCTTGAAAAAGTCAGCCATAAGAAAATCGGTGAATTTTCGGGGGGTATGAAACAGCGTGTCCTCCTTGCGCAGGCTATGCTCGGCAACCCTGAGATTCTTTTGCTTGATGAACCTACCGCCGGACTTGATCCAAAGGAGAGAATCCGTATCCGCAATTTTATAAGTGAAATTGCGGAAGACAAAATTGTACTCATTTCTACCCATGTAGTGTCCGATATTGAGTTTATTGCTAAGGAGATTATACTTCTAAATCAAGGAAAACTCGTGTCGCATGATACCTGCAAAAATCTCGTAAATGAAATTGCATATAAGGTAGTTGAGGTGGAAATTGAAAAAGAGGAATTAAAATATTTTCAGGATAATTATCGAGTTTCAAATCTCTATCATAATGATGATAAAATAGTAGTAAGATTAGTCACAGATAATCCCCCTGAAAATCATAAAATAACAATTGCAAACCCAACCCTTGAAGATTTGTACCTCTATGTTTTTGAACAAGGAATGTGATATTAAAATTATTACCGACAAGTAATGGTGTTCTATGCTAATATTTGTCGGTATTTTTATGCCCTCTTTACATGAAATTGTAAGGATAAAACGGAATATAGATACAAAATAATCAGTTAACGCATAAAATAGCAATAAAATAGTTTGACTAATATATAATATTGTGTTAAAATTATGCGAAAAGGAGGGTGACAGCTCTATGGAGCAATATATGCCGATAGTTTGGGTAGTCTTTGCAATATTTATGTTGCTTTGCGAAGGCTTTACAACACAGCTTGTATCAATATGGTTCGTTCTCGGCTCGGTTTGTGCCGCAATAACAACTATATTCACAAGCGACATAACAATCCAGTCGGCGGTGTTCCTTGTTGTGTCACTTGTTTCGCTGATTGTGACACGACCGCTTGTAAAACGCTTTAAAAGGCGTAACAAAACAACGGGAACAAACGCAGACCGCCACATCGGTCAAGTCGGGTTTATGCTCACAGATTTAACCGATATTGACAAAACAGCACAGGCAAAGGTTGGTGCGGAAACATGGACTGTAAAGTCTGACAAAGCACCGCTTTTAAAAGGAACAAAAGTTAAGGTTCTTGCAATTGAGGGCGTAAAGCTCATTGTAGAGCCAATATCAGAATGAGAGGTAAATAATGTTAGGACTTATTATTTTAGGAATTATCCTTTTAATCCTGCTTATAGTAATCGTAAGCAATGTAAAAGTAGTACCGCAGGCACACGCATATGTAATTGAAAGACTCGGAACATATCATGTAACATGGTCAACAGGCTTGCATGTAAAAATTCCGTTCATCGACAAAATCTCAAAGAAAGTTTCACTAAAAGAGCAAGTGATCGACTTCCCTCCACAGCATGGAGTGAATAAAACGATACCTTCTTATAAATCTTGAAAACAAAGGAAATATCGCAGAATTAGAAATAATCAATAACAATTACTTATTTAATATTTTTAATATTTGAGCCATTGGGCTCTTTTTTTATGCTCAAAAACAGTAGGCATGACTATGAACGGAACAATTAAGAATATGCTATATGCAGTTTCAATAACAACAATAATGATTATTTGACTATACTCAAAGATAAACTGCAATATTATTAGTCAGGTGATTATCCAGGTATTGATATTGTTTATACCTGCGGTTGTTATTTTATTAATTTATTCCGGATTATCTTATACATCTCTTATCAGCTTTGCCTTTTCCTTTATTTTGATCTTTCTTGTAGTTATTCTTCCGGTGAAAAGCCTTGATAAAAATGATATAATAACAATTTATCAAATGTATAATCTTTCCGGCGGTCAAAAACAAAGAACAGCCATAGCAAGAACTCTTGTAAATGATCCCAAGATTATACTTGCCGATGAACCCACCGGCACTTTAGATAGTAAAAATGCTTCATTAATTATGTATGTTTTTAAAGAATTTAATAATTCCGGCAAAACGATAATTTTGGTAACCCACGATAATGATGTTGCAAAAGTGTGCAAGAATAGTCTGTGAAAACTTACGCTCGTAATGCGTCAAAGACTAGGAATTGCTCAGACAATTATGGAAAATCCCGATATTCTCATATTGGATGAGCCTATGAATAAGTTTTACAATGACGGAGTAAACGATATTAGAAAGCTGTTTCTTATCGCAGAATTTAAGAAGCTACCATAGGAGGAGTTGTGTTATGCCAAGAAAATATCTAAGTATTGAATATATCTGAATACTAAAAATAACTATCATATGGATTGCCATAGTATTACTCCGATATTGATTCTAAACGGCATTTTATATATACTCTTTTACATTTTCACAGTATGTGATATAATTATCAAAAACTACACTTTGCTGAATAAAATCGGAGGTGTTTTATTTGCAGGAATCAAAGCACATTACTATAATATCAAGCGGAAGAAAAATTGTACTCAATACCGGCACAATTCTTTATGTTCTTATGACAAACAAGATAGTTGAAATACATGTTTCCTGAGGTAAGATTTATCCCACAAGAATGACACTTTCCGAGCTTGAAAAAGAACTCGGAGACGGATTCATAAAAGTTCACAGGGGTTGCATAGTATCTGCTATGGCAATACACAATATATCAGACAATATTAACCTCAACAATGGAGAATCGCTGATATATACAATACGAAAGAAAAATCAGATTATTGAGCAGTTCTATTCAAAGCAAAAGAGCATTATCAGTAATTTCAGAAAAGAGGGGATTCCTACAACAGATGAGGATTACCGTAAGTATTACAGTAGTTTTGAGAATTTGCCCTTCGCATTTACTGATATTGAAATGGTTTTTAATGATGAAAGCCACGCAGTTGACTGGATTTTCAGATACGGAAATTCTGCACTTGCAAAGCTTGAAAAAATGTCTTTGGAGCAACTTTTAGGAAGTTCCTTGGCAGTCTGTTTAGCAATATGGACTCAAAATGGCTTCGCAGTTACGAGCGAGCAACGCTTTACGGTGAAATATTGGAAATAATTGATTACAGTCCTGAAATAGACACATATTTAAAAGTAATATGCTTTCCGACTTTTAAAGGTCACTGCGGATGCATTTTATTCGATATCGGCGAAATAAAATTTACCAAAAACAGCAGTGACGCAGAAAAAGCTCTGATGCTTTATTTTGGACAACTGCCTTATAAAAACGACTTAAAGTTATAAACAATATATTTAACATTTAAAAATAAGCCAAGCCGCATACCAACACATTTTTATGTATGTTTTACGCAAGTAAACAAAAATGTCAAGGTATGCGGCTTGTTTTATGTTGTTTTAAGCCGTTTTAATGTCGTTTAGGGAATTACCTGTTGAATTTATTACAAAAAAGGCTTTACAATTTACTCAACATAAAAATTTGTCTCACAGAAAGGAGTCCTTTTTACGTTTTCTATCAGCTTTACTATTGGTATAGGGTTGATGACTTACGGAGTAAAATTTGTTACGATTGTATTTGAGTACAAAATTATACTTATTTTAAAGGAGATGTAATAACATGAAAAAACGATTAATTTCATTGATATTATCAATTTACAATAGTCGGTTCTGTGTTTGCTTCATCATTTACAGTTACTGCAGTCGGCGGATGGCTAGATACAGCGAAGACTTTTGGAATGAATAAAGTACTTGATCTTGGTTATCGCACCATTGCAAAAGCAACCAATATGGCTTTAAATGCAACGGGAGACGAGGATGTGCAAAAGGTTGCGTCAATAATCAACACGGTTCTTATGGGTAGCACCGGAAAAAAACTTGCGGAAATAACATCTTTGTGCAATGAGATTCTCGATGAGGTGCAAAGTATGCATGAAGACATGGAAGAGAGCTTTTCCGTTGTTGAAAAAATGCTTGGAGAGCAAGCAGCAAACACAGCCAGAAACAAGCAGGATGAAAAATGGAATTCTGATGTTATGAATGTGATTAACGAATATGAATCTGAGCCTGCACTGCAAGAATATTCGGAATATATGAAAGCTGCTGTTGATTATTCTAACGATAAAACTAATACCGAATATAAAGAAAATATGAACAAGAAAAGAAAAAAATGATAGATTCATTTAGACTCATGTATCCCGGAGACATCAGTATGGATATTGCAGGTGATACCGATAAGCTTCAGGATTTGCTCTTTACAAGCACTAAAATTAACGATTCATTTATAAATATGATAAACAAGCTTAGTGCTAATTTTGTAAAAAGGTCAAAATTCTTCGAATATTACCCTTGCAGAAACAGCTGCAATTGCGGCAAATGAGTATTTCCGTTCAGTCATCAGCAATATCAATATGTACATACCGTAGTAGGTGAACAGCTAATGGAGCTTACTATGTGTATGCTTACAGCGTCTGAGTTTTTTGACCTTCAAGGCGAATATATTTTGAACAAATACGGTGCAGATTCCTCATATTATGTTGGCTATACGAATGTCATAAATCAATATTACAATATGTTCACAGGCAACAAAAACAGCGTTGAAAACAGAATTAATGAAATGCTGGATGCGAAAATGGTCATTGATAAATACACTTCAAAATCCCTTAAGGATTATATGTCCACGGAGGACGCAGTTTCCGTTAATATGAAAATTGAAGGCTTTGAATCGGCACACCAATTTTGGATAGATACAGGTACTAGCGGTTCACAATATAAATCAGTTGATAAAAAATACATTGAATGAAAATGTAAAATTTAATCGTGTAATGGTTAATGACACGATTTATTATATAATTGATAAAGACCAATTCAGTGACAAGATGATATTATCGGCATCCGCATTGGAATATAAGTATGATATTCCCCGTACCGGTGATCTCCATCTGCCGTCAACAGATTATTTAAATCTAATAAAAAATATATCTGACGGATCTAATAATTTTAAAGTATCGGATAAACAGACAGATGTGTATGACGATTTAATAGCAACCAACAGCTTTGCCTTGGCAGGTAATGTTCCTGAGAAGTATCTTAAGGGATATTTACCTGATGATGCAACGGGAGATTTAATGTTAATTACAAGTGAGTATACTTGCGATTGTGAGGTAAGTCCTTTTCATACAAAATACGCTACATATCAGGTGATTGATGCAAAATCCTCACACTCCACAGGTACTCTCAAAACGAAAGAAACAACCGCCCAGCAGCTTCAGCCACCTGGGGGAGATAACCAAAGATTTTCTGTTATTTTGACTCAGCAATCTGACACATATCAGCAAAATGTTAGTTTAGAGCAAATGGTTCCGGAATTAAATCGGCACAATTAGTAACTACAGATGACGCTGAAAACGAATAACAATAAACCCAAATGAAACCAAAAAGTTAGAATCGGGAAAAAATCTTGCTGTCAATATAAAATTAGATGATGCTTTTACGGTCTCATCAATTAAATGTGTAAGGGATAATGATTTATTCAGTTCATCCGGAACATCAGAGTCATACATTATTGGAAGTGCAGATGAATTTAGTACATTAAATCCAAATGAGGATGGTTCTTATACTATTAATTACTCCGCACCGTATTCCGATGCAAAAATAATTATTGAAACGGAAGAAAAACACTGTATTTACGATGAAAACGGATTTTGCATAAATTGTGGTGGCTATCAGCCTGCAACACTAAACGATAACGGAGTTTATGAAATCAGCAATGCAGGTCAGCTTTACTGGTTTGCTTCACTTGTAAACGGCGACAGCACTTATGCTGATTTTGACAGCCAGAATACTTCAGCAAATGCATTGCTCGTTAAAGATATTGTTGTAAATGACGGAGATATAAACAAGCTTACAGATGCGCAATCAGATTCCTTGAGAAAATGGAATCCGATAGGTAATTATGACAATTCTTTCACAGGTAAGTTTGACGGTGGGCATCACACAATAAGCGGTATTTATATTAATAACCCGAATGCCGATAATATTGGATTATTCGGCTATACCCGAGGCGGAGCAGACATATATAATGTAGGAATTCTCAATAGCTATATATACGGCAAAAACTGCGTAGGCGGTATTTTAGGAAGAAACAACAACACCGGTGTTACTGTACAGAAATGTTTCAGCGAAGCTACAGTAATAGGTGATGAAAATGTCGGAGGCATCGTAGGCTCTACCTACGGCGGAAAAATTTTGAATTGCTATAATGCCGGCTCTGTAAAAGGCTCAAAGTATGTTGCTTCAATCAGAGGCAGAAACACATATGGTGGAACAGACAGCGGCGCAATAAACAACTGCTTTAATGTTGGTGAAGTTAGCGGAACTGAATCAAGCAATGTAGGCGGAATCAGAGGCGATGGCAACGGCACAATAAACAACTGCTATTGTATCAGCAATCAGCTTACAGATACGGCGGCAACAACAAAAACATCTGATCAGTTTGCAAGCGGCGAGGTAGCTTATCTTCTGAATAAGTCGGTAACAGACGGAAGTCAGATTTGGTATCAGAACATTGATAACGGTGGAATAATTAATGTTTATCCGAAGTTTAACGGTGGAACGGTTTATTATCTTGAATATAAGAATACCTATTCAAATACTTATTCCGAAGCACCAAAAGAGCCTGACAAGTTTGACAAGGACGATGACGGAAATTTATTAATTAAGTCATATGATGATCTTATATACCTTTCATACCTTGTAAGAAACGAATATGATGTGTATGGTTCACAAAATTACATTCTTACAAACAATATTAAAGTAGAATATGATTGTTTATGGACTGATGGAATTGGCTCTATTGCCGAAAATAAACCGTTCAACGGTACTTTTGACGGCAGAGGATATTGCATTATGGGCCTTAATGTTGAATCTCAGGACAACGGTGGATTATTTGAGATAATAGGTGAGAACGGATGTGTAAAAAACTTATTTGTGCTTGATTGCGACTTTAGTGTTTCTTCAAATAAAGCAGGCGGAATAGCAACAATAAATAACGGTACAATAGACCACTGCGTAAGCGGCATAAATTCATTTTTGACAGGTACTGTAAATCTGCCTAACATAACCATAGATTCGTCTGAGTTGAATTCAATTATTAAAGGTGATGTCTGCGGAGGTATTGCAGGCGAAAACAATGGCACAATAATAGGCTGCAGAAACGCTTCGGTTTTGTACGGTACGCAGTGTGGCGGTATCACAGCGGTTAACACAGGTAAAATTTACGGTTGTGCCAATAACGGCAAAATCGGAGATTCCGACACCACTGTTTGCGGTGGCCTTGCAGCTAAAAACGGCGGAATAATTGAAAGCTCATACAATTCGGGTAAAGTAAATGCAAAGTCTGATAATGCAACGGGTTCTGTTGCAGGAATAAACGGCTGCGATGAATATAAGCCGTCGGTTTCAAATGTATTTTATCTGACCGAAAAGGGACTTAAAGCTGTAGGCTCAGATTCAACAATAACACTTGATGAATCAAATATCGGAATACCAAACAATGCTGATTTTAAGGACAGCAGTTTTGTAGATAAGCTAAACAGTGTAACCGATGACTCAGTCACTTGGTTGCAGAACAATCTTCTCAACAAAGGTTACCCGACAATAAAATGCAGTTTTCTCAACTTAAAAGTTAAGTCAGCCGGAAATAACATAACCGTAAAGGGAAATATGCACAGAGATTTGAATATAAAATACGATGTTTGCAAGGAAAGTGACAGCGTATATAAGTTTTTGTCATCTTCATGCGGTGATAACAAAATCTTAAAAGCATACTCACTAACACTTTCAGATAAAGACGGTAATTTTATTCCTGCAGAACTGTGGTGTCAGGGAAAATTAGAAATTTCTGTTCCGGTTGAAAGCAAAAATGTTCAGCTTGCAGGAATCAGTTCAGACGGTAATGTTATCTATTGCAAGCCTGACAGTATTGAAAACGGAAATGCAGTATTTACTGTTTCTGCACCCATGTCATTTGCTATTGTTGATCTTAATAAAATAAATAACAGCAACAGCAATATTGATAACAGCAATATATTAAATGACAACACTCCTATTCAAACGGGTTCAATGATGTTAAACACAGCAATTTTAATAGCTTTTTGTTCACTCGCATCTATTTTGATTTTTAGAAGAAGGAATAAAATTGGATAAAGAAAAAAACGAATCAAAGAAAAAACCAGTGATTATAATAATCGGATTGATTATTCTTGCAGTTATGATTGTCGGCGGAGTTGTTGTATATAACAACTTCTTCGACAAACCACAGACAGATTCAAACGGTGTTGTCGGAAAAATCTCAGATAATTGGGACATAGGCAACAAAAGTGAAACCTCGCCGACAAATGTAGGTATTCAGATTCCGGGCTACGGTACTGCCGAAATGAAGGAGGGGGATGAGAACCTTCATTTGAGCATTGGAAATCCCAAATCAAACGAATGCGGATTTTATGTTACTTTAAAGCTTGATGACGGAACTGTACTTTATGAATCAGAGCTGCTTAAACCCGGTTTTGGTTTGACAGAAGTACCTCTCTCTCAAACCCTTAAAAAAGGTAAATATACAGCAATGGTTTGTTATGACTGCGTTTCTCTTGATGAGAAACATACTCCATTAAATTCAGCCGAATCAGAATTTTTATTAATTGTTAAGTGATTGGCAATTATATTCAATCGGTTTGATTTATAAAATATTTCTAAGAAAGGGATGTCTATTATGAAAACAAAAAAGATTATTTCGGTTTTGTTGGCAGGTGCACTTGCAGCAACAGCTGCGATATCCGTCTCGGCTGCTGAATTAACCGACAACAACCCTGACGGAAGCACAGAGGTTACTGCAAGGATAGAGGGAGGAGAACCTGGTGCGGTAAGCTACATCATTACAATTCCTGACTCTGTAACATTCGGAAATCTTACACAGCCTGAAAGTGAAGTTGACAGTTATAAATACTGCAATTTCCAGGTTGAAGCAACTAAAATTGATATTAAAACAACACAGACAGTTTCAGTCTTTGTAAAGGACGGTTCCGAAAAAGCAGACGGCGAGTTCTATCTTACACAGAAGGATGTTGAGAGTCCGTTTAGCTTGAATTATGATATGTATGAGCGTTCAGTTAATGATGAAAATATCAACAACTATACACCAATGAACAAAAGCGGTGACAGCAGTGAGTACGGTTATCATCTTTGCACATTTACTGCGGGAACTCAGGGACAGGCACAAGATGTTACGCTTGCACTTAATCAGAAAGCACTTTATGGTCGGGACCTTAATACTATCGCAGGTGATTACAGCGGAAACTTAGCATTCCACAGTGCATTGCGCACTCTCTGATAAATTTCGCTGTAATAAGCAGATATTATGAAACACAAAAGGTTTAACGAGTGCTTGTTCTTAATCTTTGTTACGGTGTGTTCAATGCTTTTTATGACCTCTTTGAATGCTTTTGCCGCTCATACCGACGGAAGCACAGAAGTTATTGCACACATCGAAAAAGCTTCGGATGAAACAACGCAGAGCGTCACAGACAGTACTGACAGTCCTGCCAAAGATGATGAAAACATTATTTCAACTGGAAAATCAGTGTCCTTTTATGTTATTATCTTTTCGCTATTGCTGATTGTTTCGGTGCTTGTCATATATTTTTGCAGAAAAAAATGACAGGTGTAATAATATTCACGACTGTGAATATTAATTATGTGGCAGTTCAACTGAACTGCCACTCAGACTCAAAAAACTCGAAACCCGGTTATATCGGATTTCGAGTTTTTAAATTTTTCCCTCATCACGGAAAAATTTGGAATAATCTAAAGTAAATATTGAAAAAGAGCATAGGAAGCTCCAAAATTGTAGTTGAAGAGACAAACAATGGAGGAGAGAAACCTATGCTCTATTTAGATGATGTATTTTTGCTGACAAATACTAAAGTGCTGCTATCGAGTTTGACGAATAGGTATTCTCGTTTTAACTTTGAACAGTACATCTTCTGAATTTAAAATAAATAAAGGTATATGGAGAAAACAAACTTTATAGGTGGTCTACAACCACAAGAAAAAACAGAGATGATTTTGATAGTACTTATAGGAGTATTTTTAATCATCATATTAAAACACACGTTTCATATGGACGATGGAACAGTGAAAGCTATCATTGAAGTTTATAACTTCTGGGCAGGGTACTACTTATGCAAACTCAAATGGTGCATTAACAAGTATGTGCTAAAGAAATAAGGTGCAACATTTCTGCTACACCTTAAATATTATATCAGTCAATGTTCTCACAGATATACATCGCAAATGAGCGACAATCTGTGTGACCGGAGGCCTTGCGTATTCTGTACTCTGGTATTCCACGGAAAACATTGGCACTAATGAATGTTCTTCTCGCAGTATGAGAGGCGATGAGCTTATACTTTGGGAAGATCTCCTCCTTGATCTCATCTTGAATCTTTGTCTCAAGCAGTACGTCCTCTGTGAGTCCTGCCAACTTCATCAACTCATGAATCTTACTGTTGTTGCATCCAATTGTGGCCTTGTATGGAGCAGTATAGTTGTATTTCTCCAGGATCTCATAGGTAGTCTTCTTGTCGATGGCGAACTTGTCTATGTCAACAACAGCTCTGTGCCCAGTCTTTTGCTGAACGATGGTGAAGATGTTTCGGTCAAAGTTCTTCTTCTGGATTCTGAGCATATCTGAATGACGTTGTCCAAGGTTACATGATAGCACAAACATGTCCTTTGCCTTCTCCAACAACGCACGATGATCTTTGCGCTTGACCAATGGCTGGAGATTGAGGTGGTAAATCATTGATACCTCATCTGGAGTAAGTGCTATGGTAGGTCTTCTGTAATCAGGAACAGTAAACTCAGCATAGGTGTCACTAATCTTGGCTCCATGTTTGGCAGACCATTCTAAGCATGAACGGAGCTGATAGCATAGTGTTCTGATAGAACTAGGCTTCACGCCTCTGTCCAGCAATCGAGAAATAAAGAAGGAATAGAAAACATCACCCACTTGTGTAGGTAGAATCACACAGTCAAGCTCTTGCTCTATCAGTCTAATGTGGGATAACAAACACTGATGAGACTTAGGATAATGTGGAAACAATCTTGCCTTGAAATTAATCTTGGCGGTTAAACACTCGACCAAACTTGCATTTGTAAGGTCAATACTAAAACTCTTACTTGCCTCGCTGTGCATAAACTGAGCGAAAGCAGCCTGTGAATAAACAGTCTGCAACATAAGCGTAACCATTAAAGTAAGCGTAACACCGTGAAAGAAGGCAGAGGGTGTTACGCTGTCCCTTTGTCCGAGGCTCATGACTTCCCCGTTAGCCTTCCGGATGCAAATATACGAAAATATCCGTTAGCATCCAAATGATTTTCGGAAAAACTTGTTTTTTTTCTGATTTTGGCATCAAGTTGCGCAACTTATCAAATAAATCCGATAGAAAATCCCTAGTTTTGCACAAAAAAGCAAAACACAATGGCAAATAATAATTTTAAGCAAGCTCTTCATCTAGGTATGAAACTTACAGTAGCATTAGTAGGTGCATATATGTTTGCACATGTTGGTATGGACTTTACCTTCTCTTTCATTTTCTTATGGAAGGGATTGAGTAACATGAAAAAGAAGGGGCGTTAAACCCCTTCTTTCTTCATTTTGCTTATCACAATATGTTAGATAAAATACCATTTAAACACTCTTTAAATGTCGTTTAAATGCTTTTTTAATTCACATTTCGTTTTTGCAAGATAGCTCTTTTCGTTTTGCCGTGATTACTGGGTTCGGAAGATAGACCTTTCCTCCATAATTCTCGATAGCAGATAGCTCTTCACTATCTTTACATAGAATTGGAGTTTTCTTAAATACACTATCAATCTGACCATTTTTAAATATTTCTGTCTGATGTTTGAAAAGAAAGTTAAGAAATTCCTTACTTATTTCCTTTGTTGTAATCATCGCAAATACGTCATCAAGACGGGTACGCAGCGATTGGTACAAACCTGATACACTGAACTTCTGAACGATTTGTTTTGTACTAAACAATGTCCTCAGCTGTGCATTCTTCTCCTCAGTCAACCCCTCAAAATAACAATTATCTATTGCTAGACAACATTCTTTAGGCATCCAAATAGTATTACTCATTTTAGCCCATTCGTCTTCTTGCCAGAAAATAGTTCTCGTGATTGGTGACCAAAACTCTGTGCTGCCATCGGTTGTAAGAATACAATAGTTCTGGCGCATTGAAGATGTCATATTATTGACTTCATATTGGATTCTAAGCAGATAGTGGTAGAAATCTATACTGGCAGATTTCTCTTTAATCTTTGTTGCAATTACAGGAACTCTGGCATCATTTGCAATGAATGAACGATAACAATCACCTGTAGTTAGAGCTTTAATACCGCATTTTGACGAAAGGTATTGACATACTTTCTCTTCATCTTGTACAAAGTAATCTTTATGAAGAAAAATAAGCCAGTCTTTTTCTATCCAAGAATGTGCCGACAGCTCACTGCCGACTTCATTCTTTTGATAAACATTTTGATGTACAGAAACTTTACAGCCATTCTCTACAAAGAACGGATAATTCTGTGGAACTGGAGTTATACTACCTGTTACAGAAAGAAAATGTATGAAATGGATACTATTCTCTTTTGTAGAAAACATTTTTTCATACTTCGCGAAATTATCAAAGATATTTTTTACGAATATGTAGTCATTGAACGCCTTGAAGTGTCCTTTATTACTCTCCCAAGTATCATAGTTGGTTGACAATAGTTTACGTAGGGTCACATTGAGCCTAGGCAAATCATTCGAAAGGAACGAAATGTCTTTAGCAAAGTTATCTATGTCATAATAAATTCTATCAGCCTTATCAATTTCTCCGTCCTCAGTTAAGAATATCTTGTAGTTCCAATAGTTCATGATATAGCCACTTTCGAGGAGGAACCCGAGAAAATTGTAATCATGTTCATCTTTAGTCAACCAGTCAAGAAAGTCCGTTTCAAAGCATAATTGAGACAAATCGCTATCACTAAATGAAATACTGCAATCAAAATGCTTCAGTAAGTATTCAGATTCTATTGCATCTACTTCAGGATGTGGGAGACTAGCCAGTTGTATCAGAGAAGACATACAATTCTTCGTCGGTAAGTATAGGTTTTTTACATGCAATGAATCCTATCTTGTCATACAGGGTATCTTCCAACATTACAAGATGATAATACCATCTCGTAATGT
>ENA-OQKQ01000354-OQKQ01000354.1-human-gut-metagenome-genome-assembly--contig:-NODE-354-length-16398-cov-4.493639_pt1 | contig 16398 bp, 10 predicted proteins | sample MGYA00242651_ERZ504803 | MGnify/ENA primary metagenome ERZ504803 (study PRJEB26092, sample SAMD00036380) | human gut metagenome | host: Homo sapiens | study: EMG produced TPA metagenomics assembly of...
GCCTACTGCATAGGCATAACAGCAATCGATCCGATAAAGTCAATCTTCTTTTTGAAAGATTTCTCAATCCCGAAAGAGTCAGTATGCCCGATTTTGATGTCGATTTTTGTAAGGAACGCAGGGGGAGAGGGTTATCGACTATGTTGTGCGTAAATACGGCGAAGATCATGTTGCACAGATAATTTCGTTCGGTACAATGGCGGCAAGAGGTGCAATCCGAGATGTCGGAAGGGTGCTTGAAATTCCGTATGCGACAGTAGATTCTGTTGCAAAGCTTGTTCCTATGGAACATGATATGACAATCGAGGAAGCGCTGAAACTGAGTCCCGATCTGAGAAGTCGCTGTAATAACGATCCGCAGATAAAAAAACTGCTTGATGTTGCAATGAGCATTGAGGGAATGCCCCGTCACGCAACAATGCATGCCGCAGGTGTTGTAATCACCGATAAGCCCGTCAGCGACTATGTTCCGCTGTCAAAAAATGACGATAATGTTGTAACACAGTTCACCATGACGGCACTTGAAGAACTCGGTCTTTTAAAAATGGACTTCCTCGGGCTCAGAAACTTAACTGTAATCAATGATGCAGAAAAGCAGATAAAACATAAAAATCCCGACTATAATCCCGATATGGTTGATGAAAACGATAAAAAAGTTTTTGAAATGTTTTCAAAAGGATACACAGAGGGTGTGTTTCAGTTTGAAAGCCAAGGAATGAAAAATGTTCTCACTCAGCTAAAACCGGAGCGAATTGAGGATCTTATAGCTGTTACGGCTCTCTATCGTCCCGGACCTATGGACAGCATTCCCGTTTATATTGACTGTCGTCACAATCCGTCGCATATTCGTTACAAACATCCGCTTTTAAAGGAAATTCTCGGAGTTACAAGCGGTTGCATAATTTATCAGGAACAGGTTATGCAGATTTTCAGAACGCTTGCAGGCTACAGTCTCGGCAGAGCAGACATAGTGCGCCGTGCAATGAGCAAGAAAAAACTTGCCGTAATGGAGTCGGAGCGTGAAATATTCATTCATGGTCTTACTGATGATGATGGAAATATCATAGTTGAAGGATGCATTCGCCGTGGGGTTGATGAAAAAACGGCAATTTCCGTTTACGATGAAATGGAAAGCTTTGCACACTACGCATTTAACAAATCTCATGCGGCGGCATATGCCAACATTTCCTACAAAACTGCATGGCTCAAATGCCACTACCCCCGTGAATATATGGCGGCTCTGCTTTCAAGTGTTCTTGATAATCAAAATAAACTTGCGTCATATATCACTGAGTGCAAACGGCTCGGAATCCGTGTATTACCGCCTAATGTCAACGAAAGCAATCTTCATTTTACAGTCAGCGGAAACGATATCCGTTACGGACTTCTTGCCGTTAAAAATCTCGGCAGAAATTTCATAGATGAAATCATCTCGGAGCGCATAAACAATCCTTATGAAGATTTCTTTGATTTCTGCAAAAGGCTCTACGGCAGAAATATGAACAGCAGAGCAATTGAAAGTCTGATAAAATGCGGTGCATTTGACGGACTCGGAGCAAATCGCAGACAATTGCTCGCAATCAGTAAAACCGTTCTTGATGATGTTGAGTACGAAAGCAGAAGAAATGCGGGCGGTCAGATGTCGTTTTTTGATGACGCAGAAGTTGATGCTCAATCATCAAAGCCCAAAATTCCCGATTTGCCCGAATTTCCCGTTTCTGAACTTTTGCATATGGAAAACGAAATTGCGGGAATGTATCTCAGCGGTCATCCGCTCGATGAATACACAACTTTTTCAAAAGCAATCCATGCCGACAAAACGGGTGATATAATCAATAATGACAGCGGTATGTATTTTGACGGAAAAAAAGTCAGCCTTGTCTGCATAGTTGCAAAGCTGAAAACCCAGCTTACAAAAAATAACAGGATTATGGCTTTTGTCAATGCCGAGGACAGATACGGAATGCTTGAAATCGTGATTTTCCCGAATGTATATGAAAAATATTCCGCCCTTCTCGGTGCAGGCGGTGCGTTGCTGTTCCGTGGAACTGTCAATTTAAAAGAAAACGAAGAGCCGAAAATCATCTGCGATTCCATAGCGTCTGCCCGTACAAACGAGGATTGCAAAAATAACCCTGTTGTAATAAAAAACACAGAACATTTTTCACAAAATTATCAGAAGCAAGCCGTGAAAAATGATACACAAAAGCCTTCTGCACTGTATTTGCGTATTGATGACCTCAATACCGACAAATACAACCGTGCAAAGCGTGTTCTTGACATTTTTGACGGAAGAACACCTGTTATTTTCTATCTTACCGACACTAAAAGAAAGGTGAAAGCCCCCTCGTCAATGTGGGTTGATATCAATCCTGTAATGATAAAAGAACTCAAATATCAGCTTGGTGACGAAAATGTGGTGGCAAAATAACCAAAAACAAACTTTTATTTCAGTTATTTGCAATAAAAATTGGTGAAAGCTATTGAAAATTTCGTTTTTTTGTATTATAATTTATGTTGTTAAAACACTTTATTGCATAAAAGTGCAGAAGTATATGATGCTTTACAGCGTGAAAGTGCTGAAAGCTTAGGAGGAAATTAAAATGAAAAAAGCTAAAAAAATTGTCGCAGTTGCTCTTGCGGCGGCTTCTATGTCACTCGCATTTGCAGGATGCGGCGGTTCTGCAGAAAGCTCAAAGGCAGATAATTCAGGCACGGACGGTAAGGTTTACAATATCGGTATCTGTCAGCTTGTTCAGCATGAGGCTCTTGATGCCGCAACAAAAGGCTTTAAAGATTATCTTACTGAGAAACTCGGTGCAGACAATGTAAAGTTTGACGAGCAGAACGCTCAGGGCGATTCCGCAACCTGCGCTACAATCTGTAACCAGTTTGTATCTTCAAACTATGATCTTATTCTCGGCAACGGTACTGCCGCACTTCAGGCAGCATACACAGCAACACCTAATATTCCGATTCTCGGTACTTCAATCACAGACTACGGCACAGCGCTCGATAAGTCTGATTGGAACGGCGTTTCGGGTATGAATGTTTCGGGTACAACAGACCTTGCTCCGCTTGATCAGCAGGCGGCAATGCTCAAGGAGCTTTTCCCCGATGCAAAGAATGTCGGAATTCTCTACTGCTCGGCTGAGGCTAACTCAAAGTATCAGAGCGATACAATCACTCCTTATTTCAAGGATGCAGGCTATACTGTAAAATCATATTCATTTGCAGATTCAAACGATGTTGCCGCAGTTGCAAAGACTGCCTGTGATGAGAGCGATGTTCTTTACATCCCGACAGATAATACAGCGGCATCTAACACAGGTATCATCGACAATGTTGCCACAGCCGCAAAAACTCCTATTGTTGCCGGCGAAGAAGGCATCTGCAAGGGCTGCGGTGTTGCAACACTTTCAATCAGCTATGATGAACTCGGCAGAAAAACAGGCGAAATGGCTTACAACATTCTTGTAAAGGGCGAGGACATCACAAAGATGAAGGTTGAGGCTGCTCCGAATGTAACAAAAGAATATATCAAAGATCGTTGTGACACATACGGAATCAAAGTTCCCGACGGTTACACGGAAATCAAAGCAGAATAATTCATATTCAGAAAAATAATATTGGCAGGGGTGCCGTGCAAGCGACACCCCGATATTTTATGTATAGGTGGTTTTTATGGATTTTTTAGCAAACTACTTCGGTTCTCTTAATCCAATGAGCTTTTTATCCGCACTTCCGGGTAATATTGCTCAGGGTATAATCTGGGGACTTATGGGACTCGGTGTATTTCTCACCTTTAAGCTTTTGAACTTTGCCGACCTCAGCGTTGACGGTTCATTTGCAACAGGCGGTGCAGTAACCGCAGTTATGCTCATCAACGGCTGTCCCGTTTGGGCAACAATCATCGTAGCAATCCTTGCAGGTCTTGCGGCAGGTCTTGTAACGGGACTTCTTCACACGCTTCTCGGAATCCCCGACATTCTCGCAGGTATCCTCACACAGATTGCTCTTTATTCAATTAACCTGAATATTATGGGAAAATCAAACCTCCCAATCAGCTACAGAAACTATACGCTTGTTGTTTCTGCAAGTAATATAAATATGGCAATTCTCGTAGGTCTTGGAATTTGTGCCGTTGTAATTGCTGCAATGTATTGGTATTTCGGCACGGAACAGGGTTCAACAATCCGTTCAACAGGTTCAAACCCTGCAATGAGTAAGGCACAGGGCATTAACATCAATTTTACAAAGGTAATTGCTCTTGCACTTTCAAACGGACTCGTTGCACTTTCGGGTTCACTTTTTGCTCAGTATCAGGGCTTTGCGGATATCAACATGGGCAGAGGTGCAATCGTAATCGGTCTTGCCGCTGTAATCATCGGTGAAGTTCTCGGAGAGGCAATTTTCCGCAAGCACATGAATTTCATCATCAGAATGCTCTTTGTAATTGTCGGCGGTATTCTCTATTATATAGCAATGGGCATTGTACTCTGGCTCAAGATGCCGACAGACGATACAAAGCTCTTCACGGCAATTATCGTTGCAATCTTCCTTGCAGTTCCGTATCTCCAGAAAAAGAGAAAGACTTCATTCAAGAAGGTTGCAAAAATGAATGCTAAAAACGCACAGAAGGAGGGTTAAGAATGCTTGAAATCAAGAATGTATGGAAAACCTTTAATAAAGGCACAGTAAACGAAAAGCAGGCACTCTGCGGAGTTAATCTCACCCTCAATGACGGCGATTTTTGTACGGTAATCGGCGGTAACGGTGCAGGCAAGTCAACAACACTCAACGCAATTGCAGGCGTGTGGCCTGTTGACTGCGGTCAGATTCTCATTGACGGCAAGGATATTTCCGCATTGCCCGAGCATAAAAGAGCGCCGTACCTCGGCAGAGTTTTTCAGGACCCGATGACAGGCACGGTAGCCGATATGGAAATTATAGAAAACCTCGCAATTGCCGCAAGACGAGGCAAAAAAAGAGGACTTTCGTGGGGCGTAAAGGCTGACGAAAGATTTCGTTACCGTCAGATGCTTGCAGAGTTTGACCTCGGACTTGAGGACAGAATGTCATCAAAAGTAGGACTTCTCTCAGGCGGTCAGCGTCAGGCAATAACACTCCTTATGGCAACAATCAAAAAGCCAAAGCTTCTCCTGCTTGACGAGCATACAGCAGCCCTTGACCCGAAAACAGCCGCAAAGGTGCTTGAACTTTCCGACAAAATCATTGCCGAAAACAACCTTACGGCACTTATGGTAACTCATAATATGCATGACGCAATTACTCACGGCAACCGTCTTATTATGATGAGTGATGGCAAAATTATACTCGACATCTCAGGCGAAGAAAAGAAAAATCTTACGGTTGAACACCTCCTCGAGATGTTTGAAAAAGCAAGCGGTTCAAAGCTTGAAAACGACCGTATGCTTTTAAGTAAGGATAAATAATCAAAATCATATAATCTCAAACAAAATGCCCGACACCACAGTCGGGCATTTTTATTTGTATATTAAACTATGCACGGTTATCCGTAGCTGTGTTCGTTGGACTGCCGTCACGCAAAGGCAGAAAATTTTCCGTCAAACTGATTTTATAATGTTACTTTACAACATTCAAATATTGAACTTTCAGCAAAATAACATTATCAAATTTGTAACACACGGCATAACAATTTCTTAATCGGAATAATTAAAAACACCGATATATAGACGAATTCTACAAAAAACGCACCATAACTTGTGCATAACATAAAAATATCTTGTCAAAACGGCAAAACTGAATGTAAAAACAAACACAAAACTATCACATTAAACAAACACAATAAAATTATTGCAACCTAATTGAAAAAATCAATCTAAAATGGTATAATCTACTATAAAGAATATGGGTTAGTGTTCACATTTTGACTGAAACAAGCTCAAGGACACATTTTTTAGCTAAAGACACGGCACTTTTTGTAAATTAGCAACAAAATCCCGTGGCTTTGCCGATTATGTTTCACCGTTGGTCAGGCGGTAAAGGTCGAACCCGAACCTAACCAAAACCAAAATATTCGGTTATGGAGGTAATATTTATGAAAACAAAAATTTCTCATTTAGGCAGAAGCACTGTTTCCGTCATCCTTGCGGTAATGATGCTCCTGTCAACAATGCTTATCGGCACTGTTTCAACAGTTAATGCTGTCACTAAGAAATTTAATAGCGTTAATCTTGTTGGTAATATTAACGGTAACACTAAGTGGGATTCAACTGAGTATCCTTTTACTTTTGATGAAACAACAGGTAATTGGTATTTAGACATTACCATTACACAGTCGAGTGAATTTAAAGCTCGTGTCGATGGTAAATGGGATACTAGTTTCGGTGCTTCTGGTGGCAACTATACTATATCTGAAATTGGTGATTACAGAATCTCCGTTAAAGACGGTGCTGAAAATGGTACTGATCTTAAAGTAGAAAAGACAGTAAAAAAAGTTGCTGATAGTGTAACTCTCACAGCTAATCCTACATCTGTAAAAGTCGGAAATTCCGTTACTCTTACACCTACAGTAAGTGGTGCAAAATCGGATAATCTTACTTATACTTATAAAAAGACATCTGATGGCACAGCAACTGAAGAAAAGAATGCTGACAATTCTCTTACTGTAACCCCGACTGTAGCCGGCACTTATAAGTATACGGTCACAGTTTCAGCAGACGGTTATTCGCCTGTTACAAGCAACGAGGTTAGTTTTACAGTTACTGATTCTGTTAAATATTATATTTGCGGTAGATTTAATAATAAATGGCATGATCCGTCAGATAATGATCCGCAGTTTGTAGAAGATGAAAGCAATCCTGGTCTTTTCTACTATGAAACAGGTGAAACTATTGCTCAATTGTCAGGTACGATATCAGAAACTTATAACAACACTACAAGTGATTATCCGAGATATTTTTATGTAAATAGAGCTGCGACTAAAGATAGTAATTATCTTACCGCAGGTAATGGGGTTGGTCACAATTTCCAGAACAATACTGTTAATACCCCACTTGCACTTATGAGTAGTAGTGGTACGAAAGAGGAGTACCTTGTTCGTTTTAACGATGTTAATAACACTTCCACAACTCCGGTTACCATTTGGCTTGATACAAGAAATAACGAATATAAACTTTGGTATACAAAGGCACTTCCTCATAAAGTTAATGTAGCAGGTGTATCGGCAACTGTTGATAAGCCAACAGCTACAGCCGGCGAAAAGGTTACTGTTACCGCAACCTCAGTTCCGCAAGGACAGATTCTTGACACAGTAACTGTTGTGGGTGCTGACGGTAAATCAGTTGATACCACCGTAAGTGGCAACACCGCAACATTTACAATGCCTGATCAGGATGTTACCGTAACAAATGTAACATTCCGTGAAGCGAAGAAATACACAGTAAAATTCAGTTCAAGTGACGATAATTTCGGTAGTGTTTCCGCTAAATACAACGGAACTGATTTTACTTCCGATACAAAAGTAACCGAGGGCGATGAAGTAACATTCACTGCAACTTCAAAGGATGGCTACGCTCTTTCCGACTGGACTGTAAACGGTGTATCAGCTTCTTCAACAACTAATCCGTATACAATTACAGTCCAAAAAGACACAACCGTAGTCGCTAACTTTAAAGAAGTAACCGGCACTCTGTCAAAATATTATCTTCTCTGTGGCACAGGCGCAACATTCAAAGCAGATTCGTATACGCATGTTCCTCTTTATACAAATGAAGATGGTGTATTCTACGCAGACTTTGATGTAGCCAAAGATTCCATTCCTAAAAGTAAAGATTATTTTATCATTTTTTCTACAAAAGAAGATACTTCCGGCATAATTGTTGATAGTAATAATGTTACAGTTAATGCGGTTAATAAAAATGGATTCTCTCTTAGTGACTATAACGAGAATGTTCAAAATCCAAGTGGTGGTACAAATAATGTAAAATTTGCAAAAGTTTACATTGACAAAGATGATGTTACCGGCTTTACCATTAAAATAACCGGTCTTGATTTAGGTAATAAGAAAATCACATACTCTGCTGAGCCTACTTTTGATGTAGCACCTGCTGATACTGTTGAAATCACGGCAAAAGACGGTACAATTCGTGCGGGCTATACTGATACTGATGCCAGTAAAACAACTGCTGTTTTAGGTGACACAACTCTTTCAATAACAACTCCTGATGATAAAATAATTACTGCATCTGATTCATACATGATTGAAGAAAAAAATCGTGCTGTTACTGCTAAGAGAGTTCCTAATGGCTCAACAGTAACCGTTACAACCACAATTAACCCTAACGCAACCTTTGCAGGTCACAAGGGCAGTGATTACTATGTTAAGGGATTCAGCGTAAACGGTGTCTTTGGCGGAGTTCTTTCACAGACTGACGGTAAAAATCATAGTGGTGATGTATATACTTATACTTTTGAAGTAAATCAAGAGATTTATGGTTCAAAGCTTGAAATCACTCCTGTGTATTTCCTCAAAAATGATGATAACTGCGTATATTTCTACATCGAGAACTACGATTCTGCAAAACAAATTTGGGGCAATACTCCTTCATGTTATGTATATTATGGTAGTGGTAAGACAACATTAGAAGCATTAGGCTATTACCCCGGACAACCAATGGTTGACTACAACGGTTCTATCTTTACTCAGATTCCTAAATTTATAGTCAATGGTGATACCACAGAAAAAATTACAGGTATGACGCTTAATAACTATGTTTGGGACGATGTTCATAGAGATTATAACGGTAAAGATCAAAAAAGTGATAATGCACAGACATACGACTACGATGATTTTGTTAAGATAGCTGAGAGCGGTGCTGCTGCTGATAACATTATTTATCGTTTTAAGTATAATGAATTCGATAATGAACCGGCTGATACATTTGCTGCTTCTAAAGCTGATGCTGCCGGTTGGGAAGTATTCCTCGACTACCAGAATTATCCGACAGATATTTTTGGCAATAAAATTGGTACAGAGAAGCTTGATTATAAGGACACTAAGAGTGTAACCAGTAAGGATAATTACCTGTCAATTATTTCGGACGGTTATCAAAATAACTACATCGGTAAATATGCAACTGCGTGGAGCATTTATAACAAGGCTGGCGATAGAGTGGCTACTATTCCTTCATCAGCTCTCTTGTATGCCCTTGGCAAGACCGATGAGCAAATGACAACCGCCATTGCTTCTGTATCAACTCCTACTGACTTCCTCCCCGGCAAGACAGATAGAGATTCTTATTGGACAACATTTAAAACTTTATATCAAAATTATAAAGGTGTTTATGCTCAGATTAACTTTGAGGCAGCTATCAAAGGTGGTGACGATTATGGCAATCGTCTTGACGGTCGTTGGTACTATTCTCAGAGTAAACAGAAAATCACCGGTGAAATCAAGATTCAGTATGCAAATACACTTGATGACTACAAAGTAAGCGATTTCCATGAAGATACATTTGCTGATGAAAATGCTTCATCAATTGTCGGAACGACAACAGGAGCAAGTGCATACTTTACCGATCCAGCGAAAAAAGTAAGAAAACTTGAAACTGAAGCTGATAATACTCAGGATTATAAGTTTGAAGTTACTGCAACTTCAACTGCAGCATACACATTTGTTGGTTGGTACCGTCTTATTGATGGTGATTACAAGGCAATCAATCCTTCAAATATGAGCAGTTTGACAGGTGCAGTTACACGAAATTCAGATGTAACGCTTGTTGCTCGTTATATCAAAACTCCGGGCGGTTCAATGACCTTCCACCATTCATTGTACAACGGAACAAATGCAGGCGGCGGTAAAGCCACTACCGAAATTCAGGTTGTTGTTAAAGACAGGGATGGTAAATCTCTTTATGATTCACACAAGATTGCAGGCACAGCTTCAATCGATAAGACTAAGATTACTGAATTAGCAAGGCAAGAAGGTCTTACTGTAACTGTTACTCTTTACACAACAACAAAGAACCTTTATAATTTCAATGGTTACTATTCTGCTGAAAACACAACAGATATAACTGCTTTTAATCCTACTACTGGTTTTACAACAAAAGTTAGCGGAGACAGAAAAGAAGGTCTTGTAACTAAATCAGAATATACGTTCTCGTTTAATGATTACTATACTATTCATAAGGATACTCTTATTGATAATGCGGGAACAGTATATTATAATTTCTATTCTGACATTACTTCTATTAAAGTACCGTATAAGGTTCAGTTCTCTTACACTGACAGAATGGGTGATCAAAAGTATTACAACAAGGCAGGTTATGTTGATCCCGAAGACACTTCATCATACACATTTGTTGAGAATGCTACTAATGTTGAAGGTGTAGAATCACATTCTGTAAAGGTAACTCTTACAGATAGCTTTATCCTTTCTCTTGCACCGTATGAGTCAAACTTTACAAAGAATCTTACTTGGGATAATCCTACAGATTCTAAGCCTTTTGATTCATCAGTTACTAACTCAATAGCTTCTGCTGTTGTTAATTCAACTCAGTCAGACAGAACAATCCACCTTAATGTTTTCCGTGACAATAACGGTAAACCTACTCCGCTTATAAATGATGCTGGTCAATTTAAGCTTTACGAAAAAGATGGTTCACCTGAATTACCTTACGGTTCAGTATTCTATACAAAAAAAGATGACGGAACTTATAAGTATGATATCACTGCTCCGAAAACATATAAAGATAGTGGTAAAGAACTTCAGTTTATGTATTGGGCAATCTACTCCGATCCGGAATGTAAGAATCTTGTTATTAATGCATACAACAGTGAAGGAGCTTTCAGCTATGTAGCGTATGATAACTGTTGGATAGTTCCTGTTTATGGAGAAAGCTCAACTCCGGTTGCATCTGTTAAGGAAGTTTCTACTTCAACTCAGTTTATGGAAGTAACAAGAAATCAGTGGACAGCTGGTGATACGACCAGCTTCGACGGATTTGACGCTGATAGTATGAAGACACTTGATAAAACTGATGATTTCATTAAGGGTGACGGTGAAGACAAGCTTTACGCTGACTTTGTACTTAACTTCTTCTATAACGGCAAACAGCTTAGTGTATTTGATCCTAACAGCAGTAAGGTTCAGACAGGTATTGTGATGCAGAAGTTAGAGTTAGAAAAAGATTCCATTGGTGTAGGTTACAATACTGATATGAAGTACTACGCTGATAAGTACACTGCTGACCTTTCCGCGGCAGCTGAAGATGCTAAACAATTAATTTTGACAGGTGAATCAAGTATCGAGTCGCTCACAAAACAGATCGATAATAAGAGACTTGACAACAAGAACAGACTTCAGTATTTTGCTCGTTTCAATAATACCGAAGCTAACGCAAATTGTGTTTATAGAGTTTACACTTATATTAAGTATGTTAATGAATCAAATGTACCTGTTGTTAAACTTGGTGATCCTATCTACTTTACACTCTATGATGTTGCGAACGCAACAGTTTAATTTTAAATTTATTGTGTGCAACAGACAATACTGTTGCACACATAAAATTTAGGAAGGAGTTATTTATGAAAAAAGAGTATTCTTCTCCTGAATTTGAATTAGTAAAATTTAAATTCGAGGATATAATTTTGACCGGTAGTCTTGATGATACTCCTGAGGCTACTAAGAGTGATGGTGACGATTGGGGGTAATGATATGAAAAAAACATATTGTTTAAAATCCCTAAAACGCTTTTCTGGATTGTTATTATCTGTATTTTTGATTATTATTTCTACATTTCAAATTTCTGCGGCTTCATATGAAACCGACGGCTTTGTATATTCTGTTTCTGACGGTAATGCGAGCGTAACCGGATATAAAGGTGATAAGACCGATATTGTTCTTCCGCTTAAGCTTCAAAGCTGGTCTGTATCGGAAATTTCTGATTTTGCCTTTGTGGGAAAGACCGCAATAACATCGGTCAGGCTTAACGAAGCAAGATATCTTAGAAGAATCGGTACTGATTCTTTTTACGGTTGTACTTCACTTGAATCAATTTCAATTCCTATCTGGGTGAGAGATTTTGGTGCTGCCGTATTTCAGAATTGCACAAGTTTGAAATCTGTTACCTTTAACTGTGTGCCGAGTAAAATTACCGATCAGATGTTTTACAATTGTACTTCTTTAGACAAGGTATATTTACCTGCCGGTACAAGTGCGATTGGTAAGAGTGCTTTTGCTGAATGTGCATCACTATCAGAGGTGTATATTCCTACATCCGTGACTTCTATTGCTTCTAACGCTTTCAGAAGCTCTCCGAATGTAACAATCAAGGGCAGTTATGGTTCTTATGCCGAGGAATATGCAAAGGCTAACAATATTCCGTTTGAGGGCATTTCTGCTTATGATGTCGGTGATGTTAATATGGATGGCAGGATTGATATTTTAGATGCAACTCTTATTCAGAAGTATGTTGTCGGTATTGTTGAACTTTCGGCAGAACAAAAACATCTTGCCGATTATAACAACGACGGTGACATCACGGTAGTTGACGCAACGAAAATTCAGAAGTTTATCGTTCATTTAAACTAACCAATAAAAAAACAGGCTCACTTTTTGTGAGTCTGTTTTATTTCGGAGGACGCTTTGCCAAAATACTTAATAGCTGATTTTATCGTTGAAATTGAACCAAAATTTGATTACTTAAAAAAATTGTGCGAACCGTTTTTGTATGAAGGGGAGAGAAGTGCAGATTTTTCTGCAATACCGTCAGACTCATACTTAAATTCCCTGTTGAGCCGTATGGTTGAAGGTTCAACCATTGATGAAGCCGAAGAATTTGCAACGGCATCAATTTTTAACCGCAAAATAATTCATCGTGGCGCTATGCTTGTGCATTCCTCAGCACTTGTTTTTGACGGAAAAGCGTATTTGTTTTCCGCCGATTCAGGCGTCGGCAAATCCACTCATACAAAGATGTGGCTGAAAAGATTCGGCTCAAAAGCTCATATTCTCAATGACGATAAGCCTGTTGTGAAAATTAAAAACGAAGTCCCGCTATGCTGCGGAACTCCGTTTGACGGCGGAAGCGGAATTGCTAACAACGAAACCGTTCCCGTAGGCGCTATAATATTCATAGAACGCTCAGACGATAATTTTGTTACAATTCCCGACACAAATGAGATTGTACAAAGGCTCTACAAATCAACTGTCAAATTTGTGAATAAGTCAGACGGAATGTCTTTGCTCTCAAATCTCGATAATCTTATTCGGCATACAAAATTTTATGTACTGCATTGCAATACAGATGAGTGTGCCGTGGATGTTGCCTACAACAATATAATTAAAAACTGCAAATAAAAGACGGTCTGTTCTCGCAGACCGTCTTGTTATATGTATAAAATTGATTACTTAATTTCCTTAATCCAGCCTTCGGGAGCTTCGATTCTGCCCATCTGAATACCTGTAAGTGTATCGTAAAGCTTCTTTGTAATCGGACCCATTTCATCCATACCGCTCGGGAAACAAATTTCCTTGCCGTGGTCGTTAATTTTGCCGACAGGTGAGATTACGGCAGCTGTACCGCAAAGACCGCATTCTGCAAAGTCCTTAACTTCATCAAAGTAAACTTCTCTTTCTTCAACCTCAAGACCAAGATAATGCTCAGCAACATACATAAGTGAACGGCGGGTAATTGAGGGGAGAATGCTGTTAGACTTTGGAGTAACAACCTTGTTGTCTTTTGTTACAAAAATAAAGTTAGCACCGCCTGTTTCTTCAACCTTAGTTCTTGTAGCGGCATCAAGATACATATTTTCGTCAAAACCTTCTGCATGAGCGGTAACAATAGCGTGAAGGCTCATTGCATAGTTAAGTCCTGCCTTGATGTGACCTGTGCCGTGAGGAGCAGCTCTGTCAAAGTCTGAAACCTTAATTGTAATAGGCTTTGCACCGCCCTTAAAGTAAGGACCTACAGGAGTAGTAAATACTCTGAACTGATATTCTGCCGACGGCTTAACACCGATTACAGGACCGCTGCCGAACATATACGGGCGAATATAAAGTGTTGCGCCTGTGCCGTACGGAGGAACATAATCGGCATTTGCCTTAACAACATTGCAAACAGCCTCAACAAACTTCTCTTTTGGAAATACAGGCATCTCAAGACGCTTACAGCTGTCCTCCATTCTCTGACCGTTAAGGTCAGGTCTGAACACAACAATTCTGCCGTCACAGGTAGTGTACGCTTTCATACCCTCAAAGCAAGTCTGAGCATACTGCAAAACGCCTGCACATTCGCTGATAGTAATTGTGGTGTCGGCTGTCATACTGCCGTTGTCCCACTTACCGTCTTTATAATTAGCTACAAATCTTTCACCGATGGGCATATAACCGAAGCCAATGTTTGCCCAGTCAATATTCTGCTTTTCCATCATAAATACTTCCTTTCAATATAAGAAAAAACCTCATTGGTTATACACATATTTTAGCACTTTAACACGCTACTTGTCAATGTTATAACAGCATATTTCACCGTTTTTATGATAATTTATACGCTTTTTAATGTAAAATATGAATTTTACTGCATAAGAAACTTTCATTTTTCCGATATTATCTTTTAAAGGGCAAAAACAAACAACAATGTTCTTCTACAGAATAAAAAAATTGCTGTTGGGATATATACTTAATCTAATAAGTTACATGGGTGATTTTATGGCTGAAGTTGTAAAAATAGTATTGACGGGAGGACCCTGCGGCGGCAAGACTTCCGCATTAAAATATATCAGCGAAGAGCTTAAAAAGCTTAATATTCCTACAATTACAATCGGTGAGGTTGCAAGCAGATTGTTTAGTGAGGGCAAAACACCCGAAAATGTAGGTTCTTATGAATTTCACAGAGAACTGTTTGAAATTCAGCTTGCTGAGGAGAATGAAAAAACGCAAATTGCCAAAAATATGGATTGTGAAAAGGAATATAACCGGGTATGCCGGGAATATGAGTTGAAAGGCGGGGACAGCATGGAACTGTTACAGGCTTATCTGGACAAATATCCTGACTCCCGTCATAAAAACAGGGTGCTGTCACTGATTGCCTCTGCTTATTTTATGGAGGGAAAATCAAGGAGGCCATTGCCCTGTTCCGGTCGTGTGATCTGGAGGCTTTGCCTGATAGGAAAGAGATGATTGTGCCATGCGTCTGGCCACCTCTTATCTGAAAGAAGATAATTTGCGTGAAGCGGCTGTATGGTTTACCTTGCTGAAAGAGGTAAGCCCATTGTATCAGGATGACGCTGTCTATAATCTGGCTTATATTGATTATGTGGAGAAACGCTATGACAAGGCGCTGAAAAGTTTCCAGTCTTTGCAGAATGATGCCGTATATGCAGCATTGGTTCCTTATTATATAGGAGAGATTTATTTGGTGAAAGGAAATTATCAGCAGGCCCGTACTGTGGCAAAAGCGTATCTGGAGCAATATCCAGCTAAAAAGGATGTTCCTCAGATGGAACGGATTTGGGGAGAGGCTTGTTTCGGATTGAATGATTACCAAGCGGCGATACCTCCTTTGGAAAGATACCGTGAAAGTGTCTCCCACCCGCAGCGTAAGCCTTTGTATGAACTCGGTATGAGTTATTATTATACTGGTGTTTATTCCAAGGCTGCCGCTACTTTGGGGGAAATGGCTTCGGTACATGATGCCTTGTCACAGAATGCTTATCTCCACATGGGGCTGGCTTATTTGAACTTGAAGGAGAGGAACAGGGCACGCATGGCATTCGAGCAGGCAGCTAATTTCAGTTTTGACCCGAAAGTAAAGGAACAGGCTCTTTATAATTATGCTTTGTGTATTCATGAAACCTCTTATTCTCCATTTGCCGAGTCGGTTACCGTGTTTGAGCGTTTTCTGAACGAGTTCCCGAACTCGCCTTATACGGAGCGTGTCAATGATTATTTGATAGAAGTGTATATGAATACCCGCAGTTATGAAGCTGCTTTAAAATCTATAGCAAAGATTGAACATCCGGGCACACGTATTATGGAGGCCAAGCAGAAGATTTTGTTCCGGCTGGGCACACAAGCGTTTGCGAATGCTCGTTTCCAGGAGGCTCTGGAGTTCTTCAACCAATCGCTTGCTATGGGGCAATACAATCAGGCGACAAAGGCGGACGCTTATTTCTGGAGAGGGGAATCCAATTATCGTTTGGACCGTTTTCCGCAGGCGGGTAACGATTACCGCTTGTATCTGGAATTTGCCACCAGCAAGGACGGACAGGAATACAGTCTGGCTCTCTATAAACTTGGGATATACTTATTTCAAACAGAAAAATTATGGAAATGTCGGGCACTTGGTTTACCCGTTTTGTGGACAGGGGAAGTGCCAATGAACGTGCCATGACAGGCAGATGCCT
>ENA-OQKQ01000355-OQKQ01000355.1-human-gut-metagenome-genome-assembly--contig:-NODE-355-length-16394-cov-4.674925_pt1 | contig 16394 bp, 14 predicted proteins | sample MGYA00242651_ERZ504803 | MGnify/ENA primary metagenome ERZ504803 (study PRJEB26092, sample SAMD00036380) | human gut metagenome | host: Homo sapiens | study: EMG produced TPA metagenomics assembly of...
AGAAAGAATGCTGAAGAGGCAAAGAAACATGCTGAGACCTCGAAGAAGACCATCGAGGAATGCGAGAAGACAGAGAAGGATCTCGAAAAGCAGCTTGAAGAATTTGCTGCCAAGAAGCAGAACTATGATGCAAAGATGGCACAGGTAGGCTGAGGCAAAGAAGAAGAATGATGCTGAACTGCTTGAGCGAGAGGAGAAAGAGCTTGATGCCAATATTGCAAAGCTCAAGAAAGAGATATCAGATACAAATGAATCTGCTAAGAAAGAGTCAGACAGAATCCTCAAGGAGAGTGATCCTGATACATATAAGAACAATATGATCAATGAGGCTCAGGCTGCTGCCGACAAGGCTATAAAGGCACTTGCAGACACCAAGAAGACTAATGTGGATAAGGGTGTTGCTGAGTACAACAAGGCTGTTGATGCTGATAAGAAGAAATTGGCAGACATAGATGCGGATAAGAAGAAGTCTATAGAGACGGCCAAGAAGAAGCGCACAGATGAGGAAGCAAGAGCAGCCAAGATCATGAAGACTGCCGAGGCAGACAAGACAAAGGCTGGTGCAATATTCAGCGAGTCTAAGAAGGCTGAGGAAGAGGCTGATGCTAATCTTAAGAATACCACTGAGATGGAGAGTCAGTCACAGAAGACTCTTGATGAGCTCCAGAAGAAGCTTGAGGAGTCAGAGAAGGCTGTTAAGAATGCAAAGAACAGCAGAAATGATGCAAACACAAAGCTTGCAATACAGAAGGAAGAACTGAAGAAGGCAGAGAAGGTTGAGGAGGAGGCTGCAAAGGCTCTTGAGGCAGCAAAGAAAGCCAAGGAAGAGGTTCAGAAGAAGATTTCAGACAGCGAAGAGTTCATAAAGAAGGTTGCTGATCAGATTACAACTGCTGAGAACGACAACAAGAAGATCAGTGAGGATGTTGCCGCTGCAAAGAAGGAGAATGACTCATTCAAGGCTGCGAAGGCAGAGGCTCAGGAAGCTCTCGACTCAGCTAAGAAGTCTCTTGTTGAGGCTGAGGATCTTCTGGCAAAGGCAGAGGCTGCTGCCGAGGAAGCGGAGCAGGTAGTCGAAGAGGCTAAGATCGCAGAAGAGGTTGAGATCCAGAATGCGGAAGCTGCTGCCAAGGAAAAGACAGATAAGCTTACGGCAGAAGGAAAAGATAGAGAGACCAAGCATGAGGTGTTCCTTGCTGCTGAGGAAGAGAAGTATGCTACGGCAGAGGCAAGTGAGCTCGAGAAGGTTCAGACTGCAGCTATGAAGGCTGAGAAGGAAGCCTCAGATATGAAGACAAAGGCTGAAGCTGATGCTAAGAAGCTTCTCGATGATGCAAAGAAGAAAGAAGAAGAGTTAAAGAACAAGATCGCTGAGCTCAAGACAAAACAGGCTGAGCGCGTTGTTGCAAGAAAAGAGGCTGCTGATCAGGCCAAGACCGAGGCTGAGGAGAAGAAGAAGAAAGATCTCTCAGCAATAGACAAGGCCGAGGCTGATGTCAAGAAACAGCTCGAGGATATAAGAAGCAAGGCTACTGCTGCTGCAAAGGTACTTGAAAAGGCTATAAAGCGTGAGGAAGAGTACAAGAAGCAGGAAGAGCTTCTGAAGGAAGGCAAGGTTGAGGAAGCTGCACAGGTTATCACACAGGATGAAGAAGCAACTATGGCTGCTTCAGTAAGTGAGGCTGTTGCTGCGAGACGTAAATCACTGCCTAAGGAGGCAAAGTACCTCTACAAGTATCTCGGAGTCGAGCCTGCTGGTGCACAGATCGTTAACGTTCTCCAGACTCTCAAGGTAGATCCTAAGAGATCTAAGAATGTTGTTATTCTTGGACAGCACGGATTTGGACTTACCATGGTCGGTGAGGATTTTGCAAAGTTCTATTATGATATGGGAATCTGCAAGTCTGAGGCAAAGGCAAAGGTTAAGGCAAAGGTTATAAACAGCGGTAAGCTTGCAGGAGCAGTTGGCAAGCTCAAGGGCGGATGTCTTATCATTGAGAGTGCAGGACTTATAACACCTGAGAGATTCAAAGAGATGGTTGATATGTGTTCACCTGAGAAGAATGATGTTAAGATCATCCTCACAGGAGAGAAGACAGCTCTCAGCAATATGCTTGCAGCAAATATGACTCAGGCAAGATCGTTCAACAACAGAGTATACTTTGACCAGATCAATGAGAGTGGAATGATCAATGTGGCAGAGTGCTACGCTGATGAGAAGGGCTTCAAGCTTGAGAGCGGAGCAGATACAGCTATAAGGAATGCTTTGATGGCGATGGAGTCAGGAAATATCGACAGACTTCTCGGTGCTATGGATGATGCCATGAAGGCTGCTGAGACCAGAGATCCTATCGACAAGAAGATTCTTAAAAAAGAGATAAAATAAGTTTTGTGACGGATATACCGTTGTAGAATTTTGTTGAAAAAAACAATACCAGTGCTTATAATATCTGTGTTATAGCACTGGTATTATTTTGTTGTGATAAAGGAGAATTTATATGCTTTCAACTGATATTGGAGTAGATTTAGGAACGTCAAATGTATTGATCAGCGTAAGAGGTAAGGGAATTGTTGTAAACCAGCCGTCTGTTGTCGCATATGAAGTATCTACAAAAAAAGTAATAGCAATAGGAACAAAAGCCAAGAAAATGATAGGAAAGACTCCGGAGAATATAGAGGTCGTCAGACCTCTCAATAAGGGAGTTATATCTGATTATACAATAGCGGAGATAATGCTCAAGGCATTTATCAGAAGCGCAATGGAGAAACGTTCGGGAGTTGGAAGACCAAGGATATGCGTGTGTGTTCCAAGCGGTGTTACCGAGGTGCAGAGAAGAGCTGTTGAGGAAGCAGTGTACAAGACCGGTGCCAAGACTGTGTATGTCATGGAGGAACCTTTGGCTGCTGCTGTAGGAGCAAATGTAGATATCTATGAGGCAAAGGGTAATATGGTGGTCGACATAGGCGGTGGAACCACGGATATTGCGGTCGTATCCCTTGGTGGTGCAGTGGAGAGCAGCTCCATAAAATACGCCGGAGATGACTATAATAATGCACTCATCAAGTATGCCAGAAGAAAATACAACCTGCTTATAGGTTATCAGACAGCGGAGAATGCGAAGATTGCTGTTGGCTCAGTCGTAAAGCGTGATGAAGATATTGAGTATGTGATCAAGGGCCGTGATCTTATCAAGGGACTTCCAAAGGCTGTAACAATAACTGCGAATGAAACAGTGGATGCATTTGAGGAGACTACAGAGCATATTCTTGGAGCAATACACAATGTTCTTGAGACTGCACCGCCGGAGCTGGTGGCTGACATTGCGGTATCGGGCATTGTGCTTACCGGAGGAGGAAGTCTTATATACGGAATGGACAGAATAATCAAAGAGCGCACAGGGATAGAGGCATATGTATCGGAAAAAGCACTTGAGGCAGTGGCTCTCGGCGCTGGAATGTCTGTCAACCTCAGCGATAAGAAAGAAGATTAAATGTATGGAAAGAGATTATTTGCCGATCCGCATGGAGGACATGAAGAAGAGAGGGTGGACACAGGCGGACTTTGTGTTTGTCATAGGTGATGCCTATGTTGACCATCCCTCATTTGGCCCTGCAATCATAAGCAGATTGCTTGAGAGATATGGATATAAGGTGTGTATGATTGCCCAGCCTGATTGGAAGAATGACAAGAGCATTGATGTTTTTGGCAGACCAAGACTGGGCTTTTTGGTGTGCGGAGGCAATATGGATTCCATGGTGAACCATTATTCTGTGTCCAAGAAGAGAAGACAGAAGGATGCGTACTCTCCAGGTGGACAGATGGGACTTCGGCCTGATTATGCCACCACGGTATACTGTAATCTGATAAGGAGAACGTACAAGGATGTTCCGATCATAATCGGAGGTATAGAGGCCAGCCTCAGACGTATGGCACACTATGATTATTGGTCTGATAAATTGAAACATTCCATTCTGGTGGATTCATCCGCCGATATACTTTCGTATGGCATGGGCGAGCACAGCATGATAGAGATAGCGGAGGCGCTCGACAGCGGAATAGATGTGAAAGATATCACATTTGTCAGGGGTACATGCTACAGGACAAAGGATATATCCGGTGTGCCCGAGGATTCCATTATACTGCCGGATTATGACAGTCTTTCAAAGGATAGACTGGAATATGCAAGAAGCTTTTATACACAGTATATAAATACAGATCCATACTCGGCTAAAACGCTGGTTGAGGGATACGGAAACAGAGGATATGTTGTTCAGAATCCTCCGGCTTATCCGCTCACCCAGATGGAGATGGACGATGTGTATGATCTGCCATATATGAATAACTACCATCCGATATATGAGGAGGCGGGCGGTATCCCGGCTATATCAGAGATAAAATTCAGCCTGACGAGCAACCGGGGCTGCTTCGGAGGATGCAGCTTCTGCGCACTGACATTTCACCAGGGCAGGATCATACAGACAAGAAGCCACGAGTCACTGATAAAGGAAGCGGAGCGCATGACGCATGATCCTGATTTCAAAGGCTATATACATGATGTCGGAGGGCCGACTGCGAATTTCAGGCATAAATCATGCGCAAAGCAGGATAAATATGGTGTATGCACCAACAAGCAGTGTCTGTTCCCGGAACCGTGCAGGAATTTGAAGGTTGACCACAAGGATTATGTTGAGCTTCTGCGGAAGCTGGAAGCGGTTCCAGGTGTGAAAAAAGTATTTATCAGATCGGGAATACGATTCGATTATGTGATGGCGGACAGCAACGATGAATTCCTGAAAGAGCTTTGCGAGAAGCACATAAGCGGACAGCTCAGAGTTGCGCCGGAGCATGTATCGGATAATGTTCTCAGGATGATGGGCAAGCCACAGAACAGTGTATATGAGAAATTCATTGATAGATACAAAAGGGTAAATGCAAAGACTGGAAAGCAGCAGTATGTTGTTCCGTACCTGATGTCATCACATCCCGGATCCACGCTGAAGGAGGCGGTGGAGCTTGCCGAATATGTAAGGGATATAGGCTATATGCCTGAACAGGTGCAGGATTTCTATCCTACGCCGTCCACGATATCCACATGTATGTACTATACCGGAGTCGATCCTAGAACCATGAAACCGGTATATGTACCTCATAATCCACATGAAAAGGCAATGCAGAAGGCTCTTATGATGTATAGAAAACCGGAGAATTATGATCTGGTCAAAGAGGCGCTCATAAAGGCCGGCAGACAGGATCTTATCGGTTTTGATAAAAAATGTCTGATAGCGCCGAGAAAGATGGACAGGAAAGGTGAACACCAGGGACAACGTTCGTATGGCAAAAATGATAAAAGTAAGAACAATTCAATCAAAAATGGTAAAAACAGCAAAAATAATAAAGTTGTTCCACAGAAAAACACAAAATCATCCGGGCAGAAGAATGCTAAAAATGGCAAAAACAGGAATAAAAGGAAATAGCTCCTTCGCGGAGTCGTTCATTTTTGGTTGCGTGGCACATGCTTTTGTGCTAGAATTATGGCAGATTGTGTGAACCTTTAAGGTTTTTTTATATGTAGTCTTATGTCACACTAATATTTTTTTAAATGGAGGATTTGAAAATGGCAAAGAAGATTGTTTTAGCAGGCGCATGTCGTACAGCTATCGGAACAATGGGTGGATCACTCAGCACAACACCAGCTACAGAGCTTGGTTCAATCGTTATCAAGGAGGCTCTCAATAGAGCAGGAGTTCCTGCAGATCAGGTAGACCACGTATACATGGGATGTGTTATCCAGGCTGGTCAGGGACAGAATGTAGCACGTCAGGCTTCAATAAAGGCTGGACTTCCAATCGAGACAACTGCTGTTACAGTTAACGTTGTCTGTGGTTCAGGTCTTAACTGTGTCAACATGGCTGCACAGATGATCGAGGCAGGAGATGCTGATATCGTAGTTGCAGGTGGTATGGAGAATATGTCTATGGCTCCTTACGCTATGATGAAGGGTCGTTTCGGTTACAGAATGAACAATGGTGTACTCGTAGATACAATGGTAAACGATGCTCTCTGGGATGCATTCAATGATTATCACATGATCAAGACAGCTGACAATATCTGTGAGCAGTGGGGTCTTACACGTGAGGAGATTGATGAGTTTGCAGCAAAGAGCCAGCAGAAGGCTGTTGCAGCTCAGGAGTCAGGTGCATTTGATGCTGAGATCGTTCCAGTTATGGTAAAGAAGAAGAAAGAGATGGTTGAGTTCAAGAAGGATGAGGGACCAAGACCTGGTACAACAGTTGAGACACTTTCAAGACTCAGAACAATCAATCCTAACGGATTTGTTACAGCTGGTAACGCTTCAGGTATCAATGATGGTGCTGCAGCTATCGTTGTTATGAGCGAGGAGAAGGCTAAGGAGCTTGGCGTTAAGCCTATGGCTACATGGGTAGCTGGAGCACTTGGCGGAGTTGATCCTTCAATCATGGGTATCGGACCTGTAGCTTCAACCAAGAAGGTTATGGCTAAGACTGGTCTCAAGATTGAGGACTTCGATGTTATCGAGGCAAACGAGGCATTTGCTGCACAGTCAGTAGCAGTTGCTAAGGAACTTGGATTTGATGTTGACAAGCAGGTTAACCCTAACGGTGGTGCTATCGCTCTTGGACATCCAGTTGGAGCTTCAGGATGTCGTATCCTTGTTACACTTCTTCATGAGATGCAGGCAAAGGGTGCTAAGACAGGTCTTGCTACTCTCTGTATCGGTGGTGGAATGGGCTGCTCAACAGTCGTTAAGATCGAGGACTAATTTTAGATAATAAAGGAGATACATAATGGAGTTTGTTACATACGAACAGGATGGATATGTAGGAATTATCACAATCAACCGTCCAAAGGCTCTGAACGCACTCAACAGTGCAGTTCTTGAAGAGCTTGATGCAACATTCAAGGCAGTTGATCTTGATACAACAAGATGTCTTATTCTTACAGGTGCCGGTGAGAAGTCATTTGTTGCCGGAGCTGATATAGGTGAGATGTCAACACTCACAAAGGCAGAGGGAGAGGCCTTCGGTAAGAAGGGTAACGATGTGTTCAGAGCCATTGAGACATTCCCTATCCCAGTCATCGCAGCAGTGAATGGATTCGCTCTTGGCGGCGGATGCGAGATTTCAATGAGCTGTGATATCAGAATCTGCTCAGAGAATGCAATATTCGGTCAGCCAGAGGCTGGTCTTGGAATCACACCTGGTTTTGGCGGAACACAGAGACTTGCACGTCTTGTAGGTGCAGGCATGGCTAAGCAGCTTATCTACACAGCAAGAAACATCAAGGCAGATGAGGCTTACAGAATCGGTCTTGTGAACGCTGTTTATCCACTTGAGGAGCTCCTTCCAGCAGCTAAGAAGATGGCAGCCGGAATCGCAGCAAACGCTCCTATTGCAGTAAGAAACTGCAAGAAGGCTATCAACGATGGCTTACAGGTAGATATGGATCAGGCAATTGTTATTGAAGAGAAGCTTTTTGGTGACTGTTTCGAGACAGAGGATCAGAAGGCAGGAATGGGCAATTTCCTTGAGAAAGACAAGGAGAAGAAACTTAAGGTTGTTCCTTTCCAGAATAAGTAATAATTAACAGTTCTGATATTAACATTTAGGGTGGGGAATCTGATAAAGGTAAACCATCCTAAATGTGTGATATAAGTATTATGGTAGCATGTTAAACGAAACGTATATGAATTTCTCATGTTTACCGGAAAAAAAGATTTAGGAGGACATAAAAATGAAGGTTGGCGTAATTGGTGCAGGAACCATGGGTCAGGGCATTGCTAAGGCATTTGCTCAGGTTGACGGATACGAGGTTGCACTCTGTGATATCAAGCAGGAGTGGGCTGAAGGCGGTAAGGACAAGATCGCTAAGGGTTATGCAAGACTCGTAGAAAAAGGAAAGATGACACAGGAGAAGGTTGATGGTATTCTTGCCAGCATCACTCCAGGTCTTAAGGAAGACTTATGTGCAGACTGCGACCTTATAGTTGAGGCTGCTTTCGAGAACATGGAAGTAAAGAAGACAACATTTGCTGAGCTTGACAAGATCTGCAAGCCAGAGTGTGTATTCGCTTCAAACACATCATCACTTTCTATCACAGAGATTGGAAATGGTCTTACACGTCCTATGATCGGTATGCATTTCTTCAATCCAGCTGACAGAATGAAGCTTATCGAGGTTATCGCAGGTGTTAATACACCAGCTGAGATTGTAGAGAAGATCGTTAAGATCTCAGAGGAGATCGGTAAGACTCCAGTACAGGTTAACGAGGCTGCTGGATTCGTAGTAAACAGAATCCTCATCCCAATGATCAACGAAGCTGCATTCATCAAGATGGAAGGTGTATCAGACATAGCTGGTATTGACGCTGCTATGAAGCTTGGTGCTAACCATCCAATGGGACCACTTGAGTTAGGTGATTTCGTAGGCCTTGATATCTGTCTTGCAATCATGGACGTTCTGTACAATGAGACAGGTGACAGCAAGTATCGTGCATGTCCATTACTTCGTAAGATGGTACGTGGCGGCAACCTTGGTGTTAAGAGCGGCAGAGGATTCTATGTATACAATGCTGATCGTACAAAGACACCAGTTGATGCTCAGTAATAGTGCTAAGTAATATAATATATTCATGGAGGAATAATTAGAATGGATTTCGCTTTAGACAAGAAGTATGAAATGGCGCAGAATTTATTCAGAGAGTTCGCGCAGAATGAAGTAAAGCCTCTTGCTCAGGAAATTGACGAACAGCACAGATTTCCTAGAGAGACTGTAGAGAAGATGGCAAAGTATGGTTTCTTAGGAATCCCTGTTTCTAAGGAGTTAGGCGGACAGGGCTGTGATATTCTCACATATGCTATGTGCGTTGAGGAACTTTCAAAAGTTTGTGGTACTACAGGTGTTATCGTATCAGCACACACATCACTCTGTGTTGATCCTATCGTAACATTTGGTACACCAGCTCAGAAGGAGAAGTATGTTCCTGATCTTGCTTCAGGCAGAAAGCTTGGTGCTTTCGGTCTTACTGAGCCAGGTGCTGGTACAGATGCTCAGGGACAGCAGACAAAGGCTGTACTTGACGGAGACGAGTGGGTACTTAACGGATCAAAGTGCTTCATCACAAACGGTAAAGAGGCTGACGTATATATCGTTATCGCAGTTACTGGTATCGTTGAGAAGCGTGGCAGAAAGATGAAGGAGATCTCAGCATTCATCGTAGAGAAGGGTACACCTGGATTTACATTCGGTACAAAGGAGAACAAGATGGGTATCTGTGGTTCTTCAACATACGAGCTTATCTTCACAGACTGCCGTATTCCAAAGGACGCTCTTCTTGGACAGAAGGGTAAGGGATTCAATATCGCTATGCACACACTTGACGGTGGACGTATCGGTATCGCTGCTCAGGCTCTTGGTATTGCAGAGGGCGCTCTCGAGACAACAGTAAACTATGTTAAAGAGAGAAAGCAGTTCGGCAGATCAATCGCTCAGTTCCAGAATACACAGTTCGTTCTTGCAGACCTTGCAACAAAGATCGAGGCAGCTAAGCTTCTCGTATACAAGGCAGCAAGAAAGAAGGATGAGTACCAGAGCGGTGCTAAGGTTTCTTACTCAGTAGAGGCAGCTATGGCTAAGCTTTACGCAGCCGAGGTTGCTATGGAAGTTACTACAAAGTGTGTTCAGTTACACGGTGGTTACGGTTACATCAAGGAGTACGATGTTGAGCGTATGATGCGTGATGCTAAGATTACAGAGATCTACGAGGGAACTTCAGAGGTTCAGCGTATGGTTATTTCTGCAAACTTATTAAAGTAATATAGGAGGTACTTAACGTGAAGGTTATAGTTTGTATAAAGCAGGTACCTGATACAAAGGGTGGAGTACAGTTCAACCCAGACGGTACATTAAACAGAGCAGCAATGCTTACAATCATGAACCCTGATGATAAGGCAGGACTTGAGGCTGCGCTTAGATTAAAGGATCAGTATGGTGCAGAGGTAACAGTTCTTACAATGGGTCTTCCAAAGGCTGCTGACGTTCTTCAGGAAGCAATCGCTATGGGAGCTGACAAGGGTGTTCTTGTAACAGACCGTGTTCTTGGTGGAGCTGATACATGGGCTACATCAACAACAATCGCTGGAGCTCTCAGAAAGCTTGATTATGATCTGATCATAACAGGTCGTCAGGCTATCGATGGAGATACAGCTCAGGTTGGACCACAGATCGCTGAGCATCTTGGAATTCCTGTAATTTCATATGCACAGGAGATCAAGGTTGACGGAGACGCAGTTATCGTTAAGCGTCAGTATGATGACGGATATCATATGTTAAAGGCTAAGATGCCTTGCCTTGTAACAGCACTTTCTGAGTTAAATGAGCCAAGATACATGACTCCAGGTGGAATCTTCGATGCAGTTAATGCAGAGATCACAACACTTGGCAGAGCAGACCTCGTTGATGTTGATGATTCTAACATCGGTCTTAAGGGCTCACCTACAAAGATCGCTAAGGCTTCAGATAAGGTAAGAAAGGGTGCAGGCGAGAAGGTTGTTCCTGATTCTCCAGATGAGGCAGTTAGCTATATTGTTGGCAAGTTAAAGGATAAGCATGTAATCTAATATAGTAAAGGAAAAGTGGTGAATAAAATGGGCGCAATGAACGCAGAAGAAATGAAGAACTACAAAGGCGTATTTGTCTTTGCACAGCAGGTAGATAATAAGTTAAGTGGTATTTCTTTCGAGCTTATCGGCGAAGGAAAGAGACTGGCAGAGAAGCTTGATGAGCAGGTAACTGCAGTCCTTATCGGTTCAGACGTTAAGGGTCTTGTAGATGAGCTTGCAGAGTACGGCGCAGATAGAGTTATCGTTGTTGACGATCCAGAGCTCAAGGAGTACAGAACTGAGCCATATGCACACGCACTTGCATCAGTTATCAATGAGTACAAGCCAGAGATCGTTTTAGTTGGTGCCACAGCAATCGGTAGAGATCTTGGTCCAACAGTTTCAGCAAGAGTTGCTACAGGTCTTACAGCAGACTGTACATTACTTGAGATCGGTGATTTCCCTCTTGTTGCACTTCCAAATCAGGAGCAGAAGCACAATCAGCTTCTTATGACACGTCCTGCATTCGGTGGTAACACAATCGCTACAATCGCATGTCCTGACAACCGTCCACAGATGGCTACAGTTCGTCCAGGTGTTATGCAGAAGCTTGACAAGGTAGCTGGTAAGAAGGCAGAGGTTATCGAGTACAATCCAGGATTCGTACCTAACAACAAGTATGTTGAGATTCTTGAGATCTCAAAGGCTATCTCAGATATCAAGGATATCATGGATGCTAAAATCCTTGTTTCAGGTGGTCGTGGAGTTGGTTCAGCAGAGAACTTCAAGCTCCTTGATGATCTTGCAGAGGTACTTGGTGGACAGGTATCATGCTCACGTGCAGTTGTAGATTCAGGCTGGAAGCCAAAGGAGCTTCAGGTTGGTCAGACTGGTAAGACAGTTCGTCCACAGGTATACTTCGCAATCGGTATTTCAGGTGCTATCCAGCACGTAGCTGGTATGGAAGAGTCAGACATCATCGTTGCTATCAACAAGGATGAGGATGCTCCTATCTTTGATGTAGCTGACTATGGTGTAGTTGGAGATCTCAACAAGATCGTTCCAGCTCTTACAGAGGCTATCAAGGCAGAGCTTGCTAATAAGTAATTAACAGCTTGTTTGTCATATAGATAATTTTAGATTATCAATTATAAGTCCCCCTCTTGGATTTGATGTTCAAGAGGGGGATTTTTTGAGCTGTATGGTGGTCTGAATTGTAGAATCGTTTGAATTGCATAGGGCTGTTGCAGGATGAATTCAGGTACGGAATGATTTGTGTGCGGCTACGTGAGGGTTGTGTTGAGGATATACTTGCGAAAAATTATGTGCTGTTTTTTATTGAGTGTCCGTTTTCATTACTAGGGATACTCTGCTCGATGATGAGTGAATAGCATTATTAGTGAGCTATAAATGAATTGATGATTGTAAATGTGAATATATGGGTCCAATATACGAGTCGGTGAATTGAGTCGATGAGAAATCGATAAATCGAAAATTAGAAATCAGAAAATAGAGATCGAAAATCAAAATACAAGTGTATTGTAAATAATACAAAAATAATGTAGTATTAATTAGTTTGAGTATAGTAGATAAAGAGAGTATGCATGTGCGGATAAGTGCAAGTGAAGATAAGTGTGTGTGAGGATAAGCACAAATGGCAGGTACAGTACATTATGCACAGCAGGAGCATGCAGAGGAGAGGTACATATGAAAGAGAAAGACAGCGTCGAAAATAATGAAAAATCACCTGATAACAGGAAAAAATCTGGTGAGAAAATAATATCTGATAATAAAACAATATCTGCTAATGGAAAAGCGTTCGCAGGTGAGAGCAGAGAAAATAAGATGGGAGTGATGTCTGAGGGAAAGCTTCTGATGTCAATGTCACTTCCTATGATAATTTCCATGCTGTTCCAGGCTATGTACAATGTTGTGGACAGTGTGTTTGTGTCAAGATTCAGCATGGACGGACTTACGGCTGTGTCCACGGCATTTCCGATACAGAATCTGATGATAGGAGTTTTCTCGGGACTGGGAGTTGGCTTTAATGCGTTTATATCCAAGGCACTTGGAGAGAAGAAATTTGACAGGGCAAATGAAGTTGCCAGACAGGGAATATTCCTTGAGGCGATAGGATATGTGATATTCCTGATAATAGGTTTATTCTTTGCAAGGACATTCATGGAAAGTCAGACGGGGGATGCACGGGTAATCCAATATGGAACAGAGTATCTCGAGGTGTGCTGCTGTTGTGCTTTCGGTATAGCTTTCCAGATGACATTTGAGAGATTGCTGCAGTCCACGGGACGTACAATGTACAGTATGATAACCCAGATACTCGGTGCTGTCATCAATCTTATACTTGATCCTATAATGATATTTGGTCTTCTCGGATATCAGCTCATGTCAAATTGTATGTATATTTTCCGGAAACCGGAATTTATCTCTATATACTGCTCAAGTTTCTCCCTCACTGCTGTAAGAAAAACCATATCCACGTGTTTCAGATGGAGCACCTGGCGGTATACATCCTTCACTTTTCCTACAGATGCCGCTGCAGGACCGATCATGTGAAGTTCCTCTTTCGGACTTACCCTGCGGATAAAAACTTCTATATAATACATGGCTTTTTTCAGAAGTTCTTCATCCTGGCAGGCGCCAAAACTGTCATCATATGTGCTGCGGGCGGATAATCCATCAGCATCCGGTAGCTCATTTCTCTTTATAAAATTTGCCGTAATCCTGAGTCGCTGCTGCCTGAATACTGTAGTGCTCCGGCTGATATGTCTGGATCACAGCACGTCCCGGCTTCGCTCCGCGGCCTGCACGTCCAACAGCCTGGGTCAGCAGCTGAAACGTCCTCTCTCCGCAGTGATAATCATCCATATTCAGGGAAAGGTCTGCTGCGATCACACCAACCAGTGTCACATCCGGAAAGTCATGTCCTTTGACGATCATCTGCGTTCCCACCAGAATATCTGCTTCATGCCGTGAAAAAGAAGCCAGGATCTTCTCATAGCTGTCCTTTGTCCTTGTGGTATCAAAATCCATTCGAAGGACTCTTGCCTCCGGAAAATCCTTCTCAAGAACCTTCTCGATCTGCTGGGTTCCTGCCTTAAACCCTCCGATGTGAGGGGATCCGCAGGAAGGACAGACCTGTGGCTTCACCGTCTCATAACCGCAGTAATGACAGATCAGACGGCTGCCATTATGCTCACTTAAAGACACATCGCAATGCGGACATTTCATCACATGGCCGCAGGCACGGCAGGAAACAAATCCCGCATACCCTCTTCTGTTGAGAAAAAGCATGGCCTGCTCTTTCTTCCGGAGAGTTTCACTTAAAGAAGTTTTTAGTTCTGTACTCAGAACAGAACGATTTCCTTTCTTTAATTCTTCCCTCAAATCCACGATTGATACCTGTGGAAGAGGTCTTTCTTCATAACGGGCATTCAGTTTCACCAGAAGATACTCCCCGCTTTCTGCACGGCTGTAAGCAGAAAGTGATGGTGTAGCTGATCCCATCACCACATTTGCATGCTCCATCTGAGCCCTCTGGATGGCGGTTTCTCTTGCATGATACCGTGGCGTATTCTCACTTTTATAAGTAGGTTCATGCTCCTCATCGATCACGATCAGCCCCAGATTGAAAAATGGTGTAAAAAGTGCAGATCTTGGTCCTACCATCACCTGCACTTCACCACGTTTTGCTCTTTTGAACTGATCATAACGCTCTCCCTGGGAAAGTCTGGAATTTAAGACTGACACCTTGTCTCCGAACATAGCATAAAATCGCCGCACAGTCTGATAGGTGAGGGCAATCTCAGGTATCAGGACAATGGCCTGTTTTCCTTCCTCTATGACCTGCTGGATCAGGCGCATGTACACCTGAGTCTTGCCACTTCCTGTAACTCCGAAAAGTAAGGTCGGACGCGGTTCCGGCTTCTGCCATTCCTGAAAGATTTGTTCTGCCGCAGCCTGCTGTTCCTCATTCAGACAAAGCTCCCTGTCTTCTTTTACCAGATCAGCCTGATCAGGGATCCTGTACATTTCCTGGCTCTCAAGGCGGATCATACCTTTCTTTTCAAAAAAATCAAGAACAGATACATTTGCCCCAAGTTCTTTCGAGGCATAAGTGTACTCCAGGCTTCCGGATTCCAGTATTGCCCGCAGAAAACGTTCTCTTGCCCTGAAACGGCTGCCGGAAAGTTCTGCCAGAAGCTCTTCTGCCACATTTCTGTCACCCTGGAAGAAAATAAGACGTTTTTCCTTCGCACGAACTTTGTCTTTTACAGGAAGTACAGTCTTCAGGGCCTGGATCATAGTAGATCCATATGTTTCCTTCATCCAGGCAGCCAGGGCGATGAGACGTGATTCTGTTGTCTCATCATCTGTAGACACGCTCTGGATCATCTTAATCCTGGAAGTGTCATATTTGGCTTTTTCTGTGACGCCGATCACATAACCTTTCCGAAGCGTGTTGCCCTTCCCAAACGGAACGGTGACAACAACGCCCGGCTTTATCTCCTGTTCCAGTTCATCCGGGATCCGATACTGGAAATCCCGGTCAACTTTCTCATGCGAAATATCAATGATCACATCTGCATAGGTCATGCGTTTACGCTTTCCTGTCTTCTTCCAGAATTTCCTGAATCAGCACGCGCTCATCCATCGGATATTTTTTGCCCTTGATCTCCTGATAATCTTCGTGTCCTTTTCCTGCCAGGACAATGATATCTCCCGGCTCACCATGATGGATCGCATAGGCGATCGCCTCTTTACGATCCGGGATCTCCACGAATTTACCATCTGTCTTGGCCATTCCCACTTTTAATATCGTCGATAATAGCCTGCGGCTCCTCATCTCTCGGGTTATCAGAAGTAATAATGGTAAGGTCGTGCCATTTTCCGGTAAACCTCGCCCATTTCATAACGACGAAGTTTGGAACGGTTTCCTCCGCAGCCGAACAGGCATACCAGTCTGTGAGGAGTTATATTCTTTCAAGGTGCCAAGAAGGCTCTCAAGTGCCATTGCATTGTGTGCATAATCGATCATCAGAGTGAACTCATCAGATACCTTGATCATCTCAATACGCCCTTTGACCCTGGCTACCTTGAGAGCTTTGATGATGTTCTCCTCAGATACCCTGAAATGGCGGCAGATGGCAATGGCTGTCAGGGAATTGTAGATACTGAACTTACCTGGAATGTCGATCTCTACAGGGAAGTCGAGAAGGCCTTTTACATGGTAGGAAATTCCCAGATATCCCTTTCTTCCTATAAGTTTCGCATCCTCAGCACAAAGATCTGCTTTTTCGGAAAAGCCGTATGTTTCAAGCTCGCAGGTATGTCCTTCGATAATCTTCTCAAAATGCTCATCATCTCTGTTCACGATGCCTACCTTACACTGTTTGAGAAGCATGGATTTACAGTGAAGATAATCATCAAAATCCTTATGCTCATTCGGTCCGATATGGTCTGGCTCGATATTTGTAAAAATACCGAAATCAAAGATAAATCCCTGTGTTCTGTGAAGCATCAGTCCCTGCGAAGATACTTCCATAACAACAGCATCGCAGCCTGCTTCTACCATATCATGAAAATATTTACTGCACCATGTAGGATTCCGGTGTTGTGTTAGCTGCCGGAATATGCTTCTCACCGATGATCGCTCAATGTTCCGATCAGGCCAACCTTATATCCTGCATTCTCAAGAATAGATTTCACCATGTATGTTGTTGTTGTTTTTCCCTTGG
>ENA-OQKQ01000359-OQKQ01000359.1-human-gut-metagenome-genome-assembly--contig:-NODE-359-length-16347-cov-4.778483_pt1 | contig 16347 bp, 18 predicted proteins | sample MGYA00242651_ERZ504803 | MGnify/ENA primary metagenome ERZ504803 (study PRJEB26092, sample SAMD00036380) | human gut metagenome | host: Homo sapiens | study: EMG produced TPA metagenomics assembly of...
TATATGTCTGCGGCTTTTATGTCGTATGAGAACATGGACAGACCTGTGGAATCTGTACTTTTGTATATCTCGGCTGAACGGGTTATGATCGGTACCTGCGAAGCCTTTTTCATGCTTTTTATCACGGGGTTGACTCAATCCTTGAACTCAGCGAAGTTCAAAGATTTTCAAAGGGCATTTTCTCATGGGTTGGCTTCAATACAAAATGGATTGCCTACAAAACAGTTGACCGTCAGCTCGGTCAGACAACATGGAAATTCTCAAGTCTGTTCAAATATGCAATTGAGGGAATCACAAGCTTTTCGGTTGCACCGCTCAGATTCACGGCTGTTATGGGATTTATCATCTTCGTAATTTCGCTCATATACATTATAATAACGCTGATTCAAACGCTTTTTCTCGGAATTACCACACCCGGTTATGTCACCACGCTGTGCGCAATCCTCTTTATGGGCGGAATCACCGAAATGTCAATCGGTATTCTTGGCGAATACATAGGAAAAATTTATATGGAAGCCAAGGACAGACCTATTTACATTACAAAATTCTCCAATTTTGAAGATGAAGATAACGAAGAAAAAGATGATAAGGAGATTAACGGTTAATGGGTAATTTTATAAAGCAGTTTTTTGACATTAAATTTTGGAAGTTTATACTTGTCGGAATTTTAAACACGGTTGTGGGTATGGGACTTCAATTTCTGTTCTTTAACCTCTGTGGTTGGAATGAATGGGTTTCATCGCTTATCGGCTACATCCTCGGCAGTATTTTAAGCTATTTTCTCAACAAATACTTCACATTCAAAAACAAGGACAAGGGCTGGAAACCAATCGTTAAATTTGCACTCAATATTGCAATATGCTACGGACTTGCCTACGGAATTGCAATTCCGCTCATCAGTATGCTCTGTACGGCAAACAGCTGGACAATGTTCGGCTGGAGTGTTGAAAAGTTTGCAGGCAACTTCTCAATGATAGTAGGCGCTTGCCTATTTGTTGCATTCAACTACATCGGACAGCGTTTCTTCGCTTTACAAAGAAAAAAAGGAAGAAAACAATAAGTAATTCCTACCCTTTAAAAGTTTTCAAACATTTAATAAACACCAAATAAACACCAAAAGGACTGAAAGCGATTATCTTTCAGTCCTTTTTATATATACGGCAAAACCGCCGTTCCCCATTCGTGAAGATAGAATGTTAGTCATCTATGCAAAATAAATACACAAGTTTAATTACGCCAAATTAAATATGTATAAACAAAGAATTTGATTGTGGCGGGCGAATAATATCCGCCCTACGAAATTTGTCGCAAAAAGAAACTCCGAAGTAGATACTTCGGAGCTGATAAGCAATGTAAATTTGATTATCTCTTTGAGAACTGTAGCAGCGTTAAGAAAACAGTCCTGTGGACTGTTTTTAGCTGCGTCGCAGGAGCTTTGCTCCGAGGACCCGAAGTCAGCATAAAAAGAAAACTCCGAAGTAGAAACTTCGGAGCTGATAAACAATATAAACTTGATTATCTCTTTGAGAACTGAGGAGCTCTACGAGCTGCTTTAAGACCGTATTTCTTACGCTCTTTCATTCTCGGATCACGAGTTAAGAAGCCTGCCTTCTTGAGTTTGCCACGGAGATTCTCTGTGTCATACTGAAGAAGAGCTCTTGAAATACCGTGACGGATAGCACCGGCCTGGCCTGTTACGCCGCCGCCTGATACTCTGCAAACGATGTCGAACTTCTCGTCTGTTTCTGTAAGAGCGAGAGGCTGTCTTACGATGAGCTTGAGTGTTTCAAGACCAAAGTAATCGTCAATGTCACGATCGTTGATTGTGATTTTGCCTGTGCCCTGATAAAGTCTTACACGAGCAACAGAACTTTTTCTTCTGCCTGTACCGTAAAAATAAGGTGTCTTATCGTACATTATCTTTTGCCTCCTTCAATTAGTCTTCAATCATTGCAGGCTTCTGAGCCTGATGATTGTGTTCTGCACCCTCAAAGAGTCTTAATCTTAAAAGAGCTGCTCTGCCGAGTGTATTTTTAGGAAGCATACCCTTAACGGCAAGCTCCATAGCCTTTGTAGGCTTTGTTGCCATAAGTGTATCGTAACGAGTTTCCTTAAGATGGCCGATATAGCCTGTGTGGCGCTGCCATTTCTTCTGTGTGAGCTTGTTACCTGTAAGAACAGCGTCCTTGCAGTTGATGATGATTACATGATCACCACAGTCAACATTGGGAGTAAAAGTAGCCTTGTTCTTACCTCTGAGGAGAGTAGCTGCCTGAGCTGCTACACGACCGAGTGACTTGCCGGCTGCATCAATTACATACCAGTTGCGCTCAACTTCGTTTGGTTTAGCTAAAAAAGTTGACATAACAATATCCTCCTGTATTTTTTCACTGTGAGATTGATTATATTACAATTTATGCCCATTGTCAACACTTTTTTGAAAAAACTTTAATTTAGCTTTGAACAATCTCTCAAATACGCTTGTTTACTCTCATATACTCTCGTATACTCACATACTATTTTTAAAATAATTTTCTGAAAATGCCGATAAATACTGAATTTTTTAAATTTTGCTCACATTTATTAAAAAAGCAAAAATTCACAATAAGTTCACAATATGAATATTTTTCCGTCAAAAACGGCTGTTATGATATAGTCACAATAAAAAAGGAGGTGAAAAAATTGAAAAACACGAAGTCGGCAGTTCTTGCCTGCGTCACAAGTCAGTACAACTGTGACAGAATTATCCGAATTGCCAAAGAAATTTGCCGACAGCTCTGATTGCGAACTCAGAGTTATGAGCGTTTTAAAACCGATGTCAGACTATTCGTCAGTAAGTGATGAAATCGAGTATCTTTACCTTATTGCAAAGGAATCGGGTGCAGATATGACCGTAATGTTTTCGGATGACGCACCAAAGGTTACTGCCGAATTTGTAGGTGACAACAATGTTGAACGCATTGTAACGGGTATGCACGACGGAAAAGACAACAGCTTTCTTGTAAAGTTTAACGAGCTTTCCCCTACAACCCCCATAACCATGGTTTCAAAGGACAATATGGTTTACAGCATGGATTTGTGCAGATCCTATTCATAAATTTTTTTGATACAAATTTCTTTTCTCTCCACCAAAAATACACAAATACAATTTTATTAACACCGAAGAATCGTATAAATCTTTCTTCTTAAAATATACTCTCTCCGAAAATGACCTGCTGCTTTTCAGTAGGTCATTTTCATATATATCTGCCGTTGTCAGGTTATATTTTCCGTTGGCAAACTATGTTTGCTACGCAAGCTATCTCGCTGTTCCGTCGGTTATAGTCGAAAATAAAAACTGTTTCAACATAAGTCTATGTTGCCAACCAAATTATAAAAGCCTTGCAATTTTTTTACTTGCAAGGCTTTGTTGTGTTTAATTATAATGTAAAAAACATCGGAATACACCCGTCAATATAGTTGTAAGAATCCTTTTTCATAAACTCAGTAAATTCACAAAATCCATTTCTTTTGTAAAAGCCTACAGCCTCGGGTACTGAATACAATAAGATATAATCAAAAGAAATTGCTTCTTCGGAAATCTCAATCAATTTTTTCAAAACCTCACACAACATTAAATCGCTGAATTTAAAATCATCGTCATAAGATTTATGCTGATAGGTTTTATCTATTGCAAAATATTTTATTTCGGCTGCAGGATAAGTTATTGAATCATTTTCATAAGCTTTTTTCAGTCCTGATGCACAATAGGTACAATATCCGATTATTTGACCATTTGTTTCATCCAAAAAAACAAATGTAGTTCCCTCGTCATTTTCTTTCATCTGTATAAGCTTTTTGTCAAGTTCTTCTGAACCACAAGAAAAATCCTCAATTAATTCAATGTTAATTGAGGAAATTCTCTTAAATTTATATTTAAACTTTTTTACTTCTTCAAATCCCACTCAACATCACCTTTGTTGTGCTTTTTCAATCTATCCTGAAGAAGATGTTTTCCGGAATGCTCTTTAACTTTTTTATCGAAATTTTCAACCTTATCAACAGCAATTTCAAATGTTTTATCCATTGGTACTGCAAGAACAGCCATATTAGTTTCCTCCTTCATATTATTAATAGCACACCACACCTTTTTCTTTAACATACAAATATCTGTATGCAATGAAAAAGTATTTATACTACCTGATTTAATTTTAAACTAATAAACATATCTTGTCAATAATATATTCACAAGTAATCAAGAAAGACCATCCAAAACGGATGGTCCTTGAACAGCAACAACTATACAATTAAAAAAGCACCGAACGAAAAAAACAGCCCTCGTGGCTGTTTTTTTGGTGCCGGTGACCGGACTTGAACCGGTACGGTCGCAATGACCGAGGGATTTTAAGTCCCCTTGTGTCTGCCTATTCCACCACACCGGCAAATATATTTGGTGACCCGGACGAGAATCGAACTCGTGTTACCGCCGTGAAAGGGCGGTGTCTTAACCGCTTGACCACCGGGCCAAATATGGTAGCGGAAATAGGACTTGAACCTACGACACTTCGGGTATGAACCGAATGCTCTAGCCAGCTGAGCTATTCCGCCATGTAATACATGAGGATTTCTAACCGAAATCAGCAAGATTTATTATAGGGCAAAAAGGACGATTTGTCAACACTTTTTTTAATTTTTTCAAAAAAAGTTTTTATTATTTTAAGAATCCGCTTTTCGGGCAGAAAATATATTTTTCCGCCCGAAACCACGAAGTAAATTTTAACGGTTTGTCAATTATTCAAGAAAAGCCGCACCGATAATGCCTGCGTCATTGCCAAGGCTTGCCTTGCAGATGATTGTCTGCTTATCGTTATGCTTTGTATATCTTTCCTTTTCAACAATCGTACGGAGCGGAGCAAGAAGATTCTCGCCCTGATTTGAAATACCGCCGCCGATACAAAGGATATCCGGCTGGAAAATATTAATAATATTCACAAGACCGCAAGCGAGATAACCGATATACTCGTCAATTACGGTTTTGGCATTTGCATCACCTGCAAGAACAGCATCAAACGCAGTCTTGCCTGTAACCTTGTTAATATCACCGTCACATGACTTGAGCATATAACTGAAGTCGAAATTCTCCTTGAGGATTTCCTGCTTTGTGAGGTTAATAAGACCTGTTGCAGACGCATACGCCTCCCAACAGCCCTTTCTGCCGCATGCACATTCCTTGCCGTCTTTAACGATAACCATATGTCCAAGCTCAGCGCCTGCATAGTTAGAACCGCTGTAAATCTTGCCGTTAATAATGATACCGCCGCCGATACCTGTGCCAAGTGTTATTGCAATCGCATTTTTTGCACCCTTTGCACTGCCTGCAAGATACTCGCCGAGGGCAGCAGCGTTTGCATCGTTTTCAACGCAAATCTTTGTATTGAGTCTTTCCTCCATCATCTTGACAACCTGCCAGTTATGGAAGAAAAGATTAGCCGAATACTCTATAACGCCTGTTTTCGGATTAACCGCACCCGGTACACCGATACCGATTGACTCAATATCATCAATTGTGAGTTTTGCTTTTTCAATTGCCTTTAATGCAACATCTGCCATACTGTCGCAGATTTCGCTTTCGGGACGGGGCACATTTGTTTTACAGCTTGCCTTTGCGATAATTTCGTAATTTTCGTCAACAACACCGGCTACAATGTTTGTTCCGCCCAGATCAATTCCGAGTCTGTACATAAACTGTCGGCCATCCTTTTCTTTTATTTTATGCAAATATTTATGATTTATCAATTATGAATGATAAGAGTAGTTAGGAGCTTCTTTTGTAATCTGAATATCATGCGGATGGCTTTCACGCAGACCTGCACCTGAAATCTGAACAAATCTTGCCTTTTCATGAAGATCCTTGATTGTTGCACAGCCTGTGTAACCCATACCCGCACGAAGTCCGCCGAGCATCTGATAAATTGTGTCTGAAAGAGGTCCCTTGTAAGGTACACGACCTTCAACACCTTCGGGAACAAACTTGTTGTTACTTGCCTGGAAGTATCTGTCTGCACTGCCTTTGCCCATTGCTCCGAGACTGCCCATGCCTCTGTAAACCTTAAACTGTCTGCCCTGATAGATTTCGTTGTCTCCGGGGCTTTCGGCACAACCTGCAACAAGTGAACCGACCATTACAACACTGCCGCCTGCGGCAAGTGCCTTAACGATATCACCGCTGTACTTGATACCGCCGTCTGCGATTACAGGGATACCGTACTTTGACGCTTCACAAGCGGCGTCATAGATAGCTGTAATCTGAGGAACACCGATACCTGCAACGATTCTTGTTGTACAGATAGAACCCGGACCGATACCAACCTTAATAGCGTCTGCGCCGGCATCAATAAGAGCCTTTGCAGCTTCTGCCGTAGCAATGTTACCTGCGATAAGAGGGAGGTTCGGATATGCTTTCTTAACCTTTGCAACAGACTGAACAACATTTGAGTTGTGACCGTGTGCAGAGTCAAGAACAACAACATCAACCTGTGACTCAACAAGAGCGGCAACTCTGTCAAGAACATCCTTTGTAGCACCGATAGCAGCACCGCAGATAAGTCTGCCCTTGTCATCACGGGCAGAGTTGGGATACTGAACGCTCTTTTCAATATCTTTGATTGTGATAAGTCCCTTAAGGCTGCCATCCTTGCCGACAATCGGGAGCTTTTCGATTCTGTGCTCACGGAGAATCTGCTGAGCCTGCTTAAGAGTTGTGCCGACAGGAGCGGTAACAAGGTTTTCGTGCGTCATAACAGCAGAAATCGGCTGTGCAAAATCGGAGCCTGTCATAAAACGCATATCACGGTTTGTAATAATGCCGACAAGCTTGCCGTCACGGCAAATCGGAACACCCGAAATTTTGTACTTACCCATAAGTTCATCTGCATCTCTTACCGTGTTCTCGGGAGAAAGGAAGAACGGATTAACGATAACACCGTTTTCACTTCTCTTTACTCTGTCAACCTGATCTGCCTGCTTTTCAATTGACATATTCTTATGAATAATACCAACGCCGCCCTCACGAGCCATGGCAATTGCCATATCTGTTTCAGTAACGGTATCCATAGCGGCAGTCATAAGCGGAGTGTTAAGCTTGATTGTCTTGGTAAGATGAGTTGACACATCAACATTCTTGGGTTCAACATCTGATTCGCCCGGAATAAGGAGAACATCGTCGAATGTAAGGCCCTTCTTGCCAAATTTTTCGTCATAACTTGTATTCAGCATATTATTCCTCCATACTACAAAATTCGATTTTTATTGTTACCTATTATTATAACAAATCGACCTGTGATTATCAAGACAGAAAAAGTTTTTTTAAACAAAAAATTTGTAATTCATTTTTCTGTATTGACAATATGTTCCGTAAATTATAAAATAGTATTGTATTGCCTGTTTTACTGAATATTTGCTTTATTTTGGTTACCGTGACAGGCTTATTATGTGATAACAGAGGTATAAAATGAACATAACAAAACAGATTTTCAAAAAAAGCGTTTTAGTCGGTACAATCGCTCTTTCGATTGCAGTATTTGCAGGGTGTTCCGACTCGGCAAATTCTTCAACAGCTGATACCACAAAACCCACTGAAGCTCAGACAACCGTACAGGCTACTGAAGGCACTGCAAAATCCGGTACGACGAATGAATCGTTTGACTTAAAATCATTGCATACCTGCAAAGAAAATGACGAAGATGACCTTGTAGGCACATGGCAGATAACCTCGGGCGAGGGTTCGCAGTATGCAAGCTTTTACTATATGTTTAACGGCGAGGGCAAGTCTATACTCATCAGCGGAACTTCGGGATATTTCGGCAAATACAGCTACGATACCGATGATGACAACAATCCGACATTTACCACAAAGCTTGTTTTCGGACTGAACGGAACTTACACCTACAAGCTTTCAGATGACAAAAAAACTGCCGAGCTGACAAATACGGATACAAAGGCGGTTTCAACGCTCAAGAAAACAGACGATCCCGACTTTATTCCCACCCCTGACAAAGACGCATCAATTGACGATAAGCTTGTAGGCTGTTGGAAATCAGAAAGCGGTGAGTATCTCTGCTTTGACAAGAGCGGAATTATGTATCAGAATCTTTTTGATTATATGTTTGCATATTCAAACTATACGGCAAGCGAAGGTAAAATTGTTTCAACATACACAACCTCCGACAAAAAAACAACAGATAAATACACATACTCTGTTGACGGCGACACTCTTACACTCAACAATGATACATACTCAAGAATTTCTTTCAGCGATTTAAAGTGATGAATCACAGTTGATTCGATGTTGAAAATTTTTCGTATTTTCTTAACATCATAACAACAATCCCCGAACACAAAAATGTTCGGGGATTTCTAATTTTCAGAAAGTTATTAACATTTTATCCATACGGTCTTAAAAAATCAAAGGGAGGGAGATTTCTCACAACTCCGAAAACGAGCAGTATTCCTATCAGCACAAATGTCAGAACCGTGTCGAATTTTTTCAGAGTAAGTCTGCCGTACCTTATGTAGCCGTAAAGCATTTTTCCGAGCAGATACAGAATGAACGGTGAGATTACAAACAAAACCTGATTGCACTCAAAAGCACCCTTAAAATCAAGCCTTACAATATGAGTCAACATTCCCGTTACACCGCAGCCTGGGCAATAAAGTCCCGTTATCTTTCGGAAAACACACGGAATTGCAAAGCCGGTAAACGAAACAATTAAATAATATAAAACACCGGCTGCGACCAAAAAAATCGCAGCCGTTGAAAATTTTAATAATCTTTTTTTCATTGATTACTGTGGAGGAAGCATCTTGTTAAGCTCACTCTGCATAAGAGCATAAGAAACAATGCTAAGACCAAAGATTGAAAGTATAAGATAAAGTACCGAAGCACTTGAATCAACCATAATACCTCTCTGCATCTTTGCTTCGTTGAGCTTTTCGCCCTGCTTGTAGCACCAGTAATAACCGTAAATACCGCAAGTTACAAGTGTAAGCAGAAATACGACTCCGCCTGATGTGCCGTCCTGCTGATGACCCGAAACATAGTTTGTTTCGTCATTAAGCATGATAAGCCAGTAAATTCCGTAAATACCGCAAGTGATGATTGAAAGAAGGATTGCAATACCTACACTTCTCTGTTTCATAATAATTACCTCCGTTAACCTCTTTCAAGGGATTTTAGCAAGGTAAATTATACCATTAGTACGGTATAATGTCAATATAATTTTGTTTTGATATTTGCTATAGTTTGCTGATTTTTGTGAGAACACAGTATGTTGATTACTTGATAACCTCCATACCGCCCATGTAAGGACGAAGAGCCTCAGGAATCCTGATTGTGCCGTCTTCGTTAAGGTTGTTCTCAAGGAACGCAATGAGCATTCTCGGAGGTGCAACAACCGTGTTGTTAAGAGTATGTGCAAAGTATTTCTTGCCGTCCTCGCCTGTAACTCTGATTTTAAGGCGGCGAGCCTGTGCGTCACCGAGATTTGAACATGAACCAACCTCAAAATATTTCTTCTGACGAGGTGACCAGGCTTCAACATCAAGTGAACGAACCTTGAGGTCAGCAAGGTCACCCGAACAACATTCGAGTGTACGAACAGGAATATCCATTGAACGGAAAAGGTCTACTGTGTTCTGCCAAAGCTTGTCAAACCACATTTTGCTGTCCTCAGGCTTACAAACAACAATCATTTCCTGCTTTTCAAACTGATGAATTCTGTAAACACCTCTCTCCTCAATGCCGTGAGCACCTTTTTCTTTTCTGAAGCAAGGCGAATAGCTTGTGAGAGTGTAAGGAAGATTTTCTTCCTTGTTGATTGTGTCAATGAACTTACCAATCATTGAATGTTCGCTTGTGCCGATAAGATAAAGGTCCTCGCCCTCAATCTTGTACATCATTGAGTCCATCTCGGCAAAGCTCATAACACCTGTTACAACATTACTTCTGATCATAAAAGGCGGTACACAGTATGTGAACCCTCTGTTAATCATAAAATCACGGGCATATGCGATTACTGCGCTGTGAAGTCTTGCAATATCGCCCATAAGGTAATAGAAACCGTTACCCGCAACCTTTCTTGCAGAATCAAGGTCGATACCGTTGAATTTTTCCATAATTTCTGTGTGATAAGGAATTTCAAAATCAGGTACAAACGGATCGCCGAACTTCTCAATTTCAACATTCTGGCTGTCATCCTTACCAATCGGAACAGACGGATCAATAATATTAGGAATCTGCATCATGATTTCTGTTACCTTTGCAGAAAGGTCTGATTCCTGCTTTTCAAGCTCTGCAAGCTGTTGTGCCTGCTTTGTAACTTCTTCTTTAAGAGCCATTCCCTCTTCTTTTTTTGCCCTGAGCCATAAGAGAGCCAATCTGCTTTGAAATTTTGTTTCTGTTTGAACGGAGTTCATCAGCCTGTTTTTTAACGGCTCTGCTCTGCTCATCAAGCTCAATTACCTGATCAACAAGCGGAAGCTTGTAATCCTGAAACTTCTTTTTGATATTTTCTTTTACTGCGCCGGGATTTTCTCTTAAAAATTTAATATCTATCATTTTAAAATACCTCTTTATGTAATGTTATTTAAGTTTGTTTGAAAGCTCTGTAAGTTCTTCGTCCGAATAGAATTCAATCTGAAGAACACCGCCTTGCTTGCCCTTGCTCTTTGAAACGCTGATTTTTCGTCCAAGGCTTTCCGAGAGTGCAAGTTCAACCATGCTGTAGAACGAAGGCTTTTTCTCAGGCTTCTCTTCCTTTTGAACTGTCGGTTTTTTCTTGCAGATTTTCTCAACCTGTCTTACCGAAAGATCTTTTGCAACAATTTCATCTGCAAGCTCCGTCATAAGTTCTTCGTTCTCAAGTGTAAGCAATGCTCTTGCATGACCTGCCGAGATTTTGCCGTCTTTGAGATATTCCATTATGTTATCGGGAAGTTTAAGAAGTCTTAATGCATTTGCAACTGCGGGACGGGATTTTCCGACCGACTTTGCAACTTCTTCCTGTGAAAAACCATGTTCATCAATAAGAGCCTTGTAGCCGAGCGCCTCTTCAACAGGGCTTAAATCCTCACGCTGAAGATTTTCGATAAGAGCAATCTCCATTGTTTCGGTATCGGTAAGTTCCTTGATTATAACAGGGACTTCGGTAAGACCTGCCATACGGCTTGCTCTGTATCTTCTCTCACCTGCCACAATCTGATAACCGCCGAGTGTAAGCGGACGAACAAGCAACGGCTGTAAAAGTCCGTGCTGTGAAATACTCTCTGCAAGCTCCGACAAAGCCTGTTCGTCAAATTCTTTTCTCGGTTGAGTGCGGTTCGGTTCAATCTCCGAAATTTTAAGTGTTACTGTTCCGCCCTCTGTTTCGGAATCGTTCTCTATAAATATTGCGTTAAGGCCTTTTCCAAGACCACCGAGTTTTTTTGCCAAATCAGCCTCTCTCCTTTCCGACTATTTCCTCGGCAAGTGCCGTATATGCCTGACTGCCCTTACAGGATTTGTCGTAGTAGATAACAGGCATACCAAAGCTCGGTGCTTCGGAAAGTCTTACTCCCCTCGGAACAACTGTTTTGAAAACCTTTCGTGGGAAGAATTTTTTCACTTCATCTACTACCTGTTGTGTAAGATTAAGTCGTCCGTCATACATTGTTAGCAGAACGCCTTCAATTTCAATTGACTCGTTGTACTGTCTTTTTATTCTTCTTACCGTATTAATAAGCTGTGACAATCCCTCAAGTGCATAATATTCGCATTGAATCGGCACAAGAAATGTGTCGGCAACCGTCAATGCATTTGCCGTGATAAGTCCGAGTGACGGAGGACAGTCGATGATTATGTAATCATAATACTGCTTTATCGGGAGCAAGGCATTCTTTAAGAGTGCCTCTCTGTGCGGTTTTTCTGCAATTTCAAGCTCTGCGGCAGCCAAATCAAGGCTTGACGGAAGAATATGCAGATTGTCATACGGGGTTGTAAGGACGCATTGTTCGGCTTTTGCACCGTCAACAAGAATTGAGTAAGTTGAAAACTTAACTTTGCTCTTATCAATGGCGACACCGCTTGTGGCATTTCCCTGCGGATCAGCGTCAACAAGCAATGTTTTCTTTCCCATTTTTCCCAGACAAGCCGCAAGATTAACGGAGGTTGTGGTCTTTCCCACACCTCCCTTTTGGTTTGATATTGCAATTATTTTTGCCAAAAAATCACCTTGTCTTTTGTTTTTATGATTTTTATATCTTTTACTTTAAAATTATATCATAATGCACACCATTTTTAAAGCTATTTTAAAGATTTTTTGGGATTTAATGCAACTTTTTTTCTTAATCAAAAGCGAATGTTTCACGTGAAACATTTGCTGTGTAACCAAAAAAACTATAACAACGCAAAAAGCCGCACATTGCTGTGCGACTCTTTGCAAGGGGTTTAGATAAGGAAATGGGTATGAGTGGAACGGATGCTTTCGCACCCTCTGAAAAGTGAATTAAGCAGTTTTTTCTGCATCAGGCTTTTGATGTCTTTTAGGAATCCGTATTGTGTATTCGATAAAATTGTCTGTGTCTTTTTTGTCTGATTGTGCGTCGATTCCTGCAAGACGCATTGTATCAATAGCCTTATTGATTGTGTTAAGAAAAATTCGTAAGTCTTTTATCACCGCTTTGCTTGTACCTTTGGATTTTGTTGTTTTTGGTACTGAATTAATTAAAATGCTGACGAGTTCATCAGTCTGACTTGTGTTGAGATTCTCCGAAATTATTTTTGACAGAGCCTCATGTCTTAAAGCGTCATCTTCAATTCTTAAAAGAGCCCTTGCGTGTCTTTCGCTCAATCCTGCGTTAACAATCCATTCCTGCTCCTCGTATGTAAGGCGAAGAAGTCTTAGCTTGTTTGCAATTGTTGATTGGCTTTTGCCCAGTCGGTTCGCTGCTTCCTCTTGGGTAAGACCGTAGCGCCTGATCAGCTTTGAAATCCCGCGAGCTTCCTCGAATATACCGAGGTCGCTTCGCTGGAGATTTTCAAGGAGAGCATAAATGGCTGACTCTTTTTCCGAACACTTTAAAACGATGCACGGCACCTTTCGTAATCCTGCCAAAACCGATGCCCTGAGGCGGCGCTCACCTGCCACAAGCTCATACTCCGCAGCCGAGATTTTTCTCACCGACAACGGCTGCAAGATACCGTTTTCGCTGATTGATGCGGAGAGAGCTGCAAGTTCGGTTTCGTCAAAGGTTTTGCGAGGTTGTGCTTTGTTCGGTCTGATTTTAATAATCGGAATCTCTAAAACTTTGTTATCGTTTTTGAGCATAAAATTCAACCGCATCGCCTCAATGTTCGTTAGCATCAGGGGTTGTCCCTGTGCTATTATAATAACATAGACACGGTGCGGTTGTTGTCGCTTTGTGAGCAACTTTTTTAAGAAGTTTTACCATAAAATGGTAATTTTTCAAAAAAACTGTCGATATTTATCACAACGGTTGTGACTTTATTTTTCCCGAAATTCTCGGGTATTGTTTCGGTGTGGGTTTTACCTTTTTGATTACAATGATTGTACGCTCGCCCTCGTCACACGGAAGATTAAACTTGTGAACCTTTTCAACCTTACCGCCGAGTAATTTCAAAGCATTTTCTGCTCCGTCAAGTTCTTCATCGGCATTCGGTCCTTTCATTGCTACAAACAAACCGCCAACCTTGACATACGGCAGGCAGTATTCACAGAGAACATTCAGCCTTGCAACTGCTCTTGAAACGGCAATATCAAACTTTTCACGATAAAGCTTATTTTTACCGCCCTCCTCTGCCCTGCTGTGAACAAGCTCAGCATCAAGTCCTGTACTGTTAAGAACTGTGTCGAGAAATGTAAGTCTTTTGTTAAGGCTGTCGAGAAGCGTCAGCTTAATGTCAGGTCTTGCAATTTTAAGCACAACACCCGGAAAACCTGCACCTGTTCCGACATCAATAATGCTTGCATTCTTCTTTACATCAACAAAATTGTAAAGTGTAAGGCTGTCGGCAAAATGCTTGACCGCAACTCCGTGTTCATCGGTTATTGCAGTAAGATTCATCTTTTCGTTCCACTCAACAAGCAATTTGAAGTAGATTTCAAGCCTTTGGAGCATTTCATCGTCAAGCTTTGTTTTAAAACCATCAGTAACGGTAGTAAGTGTATTTTTAATTGTCATTACTGCCTCCTGTTGTTCTGAGCAAGCCAGATAAGAAGTACGCTGATATCCGCAGGAGAAACACCCGAAATTCTTGACGCCTGTCCGATATTAAGCGGTTTAATCTTATTAAGCTTTTCTCTTGCCTCAAGTCGAAGACCTTCAATTTCATTGTAATCAAAGTCCTTTGGCAATTGCTTAACTTCAAGCTTCTTCATTAGCTCAACCTGTTTAAGCTGTTTTTGAATATAACCCTCATACTTAATTTCAATTTCAACCTGTTCAAAGATATTCGGGTCAAGTTCCGGTCTTGTTTTGTCTATACTCTTGAGTGCGTCGTAACCGAGCTGAGGTCTTTTCATAAGTTCAATAAGTCTTACGCCAGTAGTAATTTCAGATGTTTCACGTGAAACAAGTATCTTATTAACTTCATCAGTAGGTGAAATCACCGTACTTTTAAGTCTATTAAGTTCTTCTTTTTTAAGCTCCTGTTTTTTAAGAAACTTTGCGTATCTTTCATCGCTTATAAGACCAATTTTGTGACCGAGTGGAGTCAGTCTTTCATCGGCATTATCCTGACGAAGTACAAGTCTGTACTCACTTCTTGAAGTCATCATTCTATACGGCTCATTCGCACCCTTTGTAACAAGGTCATCAACAAGTGTGCCTATATAGCTTTCCGAACGGTCGAATATAACAGGCTCTCTGCCGAGAACCTTCATTGCGGCATTAATTCCTGCAACAAGTCCCTGAGCCGCAGCTTCCTCATATCCCGAAGAACCGTTAAATTGACCGGCACCGAAAAGTCCTTCAAAATCTTTAAATTCAAGTGTCGGGTTCATTGCAAGCGGGTCAACACAATCATATTCAATTGCATAAGCAGGACGCATAATAAGGCAATGTTCAAGACCTTTTATCGTGTGGTAAAATTTAAGCTGAACTTCTTCCGGAAGTGATGAACTCATTCCCTGAAGATACATTTCCTCGGTATCAAGTCCGCACGGCTCAATAAAAAGCTGATGTCTTGGCTTATCCTTAAAACGCATAATCTTATCTTCAAAGCTTGGACAATAACGGGGACCAACACCCTCAATTTTGCCGGCATAAAGCGGAGAACGGTTGATATTTTCAAGAATAATCTGCTTTGTTTCGTCATTTGTCCAACTGACATGGCATTCAACCTTGTTTTCACCGAGATTTTCAGTTTCATAAGAGAACGGCTGGGGAGGTTCATCACCTTTTTGAACTTCAAGCTCAGAAAAATCAATTGAACTTTTCAGAACTCTTGCAGGCGTACCTGTCTTAAATCTTCTCAAAGGCAGACCGAGTTTTTTAAGGCTTGCACCGAGAAATGCAGCGGGAAAAATTCCGTCGGGACCGCTTTCATATGAAACCTCACCGACAAAAATTCTGCCGCCGAGATATGTACCCGTTGCAATAATAACGGTCTTGCACTTAAATACGGCAAGCATTCTTGTAGTAAGATTATAACCGCCCTCCGTCTTTTCAATATCCGTAATTTCAGCCTGACGAAGGTCGAGATTTTTCTGTAATTCAATCTTATGTTTCATAACGGAAGAATATTTTCTTCTGTCAATCTGTGCTCTCAGCGAATGAACAGCCGGACCTTTTCCCCTGTTAAGCATTCTGGACTGCAAAAAACATTCATCGGCAGTCTTTCCCATTTCACCGTCCGAGTGCGTCAATCTCACGGACGAGATGTCCTTTTGCTGTTCCTCCGATTGACGGGTTGCAGGGACAGTTTCCGACCGCATCCATGTTTATGGTAAATATTGCAGTTTTACAGCCAAGCCTTGCCGCCGCAAGAGCTGCCTCAATTCCTGCGTGACCTGCACCGACTACTGCAACATCATATTCACCTGCAAAATAATTCATAATATCACCTATTTTCCTACGCAGAAGTTGTGAAACACCCTATCCACAACCTCATCACTTGTTCTCTCACCCGTTAATTCAAGTAAGTGTGAAATTGCATCCTCAATTGAAACTGTTACTGCGTCAAATGTCATACCGCATTTAAGTGCGTTCATTGCCTCAATAACCGAATCAAGTGCATTTTTAACGGCAATTCGCTGTCTTTCATTTGAGAGAACGCCTTCACTCGGATTAAAGTTTTGAGTTCCTGCAATTTTT
>ENA-OQKQ01000360-OQKQ01000360.1-human-gut-metagenome-genome-assembly--contig:-NODE-360-length-16258-cov-5.510880_pt1 | contig 16258 bp, 10 predicted proteins | sample MGYA00242651_ERZ504803 | MGnify/ENA primary metagenome ERZ504803 (study PRJEB26092, sample SAMD00036380) | human gut metagenome | host: Homo sapiens | study: EMG produced TPA metagenomics assembly of...
CTGCGTTGTACCTGTAACTTCAAAGTCCTTGCGTATCTTCATACTCGCTTACCGCACCTGTCATAAGAACCGAACCGACGGTAAGCACACCGCACATTTGCGTATTGCGGTTTATTTTTTTGACTGTTCTTTTCATTTGTTTTTCCTCTTTCTATCAGTAGGGGCGCTCATTTAGACACCCGTTTTGATTAAATTTTATGTTTTAATGAAAACGGGTGATGTTATGGAAGTTGTGTATGATTTTGTAACATTTATATCATTTAATTTACAATATTATTTTTATTTAACTCAACCCAACGATATACTTCTGAATCAAGGTTGCGTCAACAACACTGATTTCACCGTCATGGTTTACATCGCTGTTAAAAAGCTGAAGCTTGTCAAAGTCCTCAATACCTGCAACATATTTCTGAACAAGCGTTGCATCAGTAACAGAAATGTATCCGCCTAAATCCGTATCACCGCAAGTTAAACCGACCAGAGTATCTCCGATTCTTCCGTAATCGCAATGAGCTCCGTCTTTAAGTCTGCAATAGCGGTATGACATTACTTTTGTATCTACGCCAAGCTGTCTTGAAACATATATTTCAGCATAGCCGTCCTTATCGGGAGCAAAGGAGGTTACCGTACCTCCGCTTGTTGCATATACACCGGATTCCGCATAGCAATTAACACCGTTGCTGTCAGTTCCGAAATCTTCGTATGTAAAATCAAAATCCTTGTAAGAACCGTCTCTAAGCTCAGCAGTCATTGTTCCGTTTTCATTGAACAGACGGGAAAAATCGGAAAGCTTAATTTTCACCTTGACATATTCACCGCCTGTTTTGTCAAACTGATAGAATGTCTGAACATTACCGAAATAACCGTGCCCCTGCGTCATCATATATTTTACGAATTTTTCGCCCTTTGGAAGATTTAAAAATCTCGGTGCGTTGATACAATCTTTAAACCATATATCGTAATCCTTTTCGTTGGTTGTTCTGAACTTTGCACCGAAATTTTTATCGGTATTTTCAGTGTATCCCGTTGTTGTCACAAAAAGCTGATTGTTTGAAATTTTCTGCGTTGTACCTGTAACTTCAAAGTCCTTGTGATTTTCATCTTCGCTTACCGCACCTGTCATAAGAACCGAACCGACAGTAAGCACACCGCACATTGCGATTGCAGTTATTTTTTTAATTATATTTTTCATTGTTATCCCCCGTGTTTGTAATTTTATCCGCAAATTTGTTCATACTTGTTTAAGTTTATCAATCTATTTTTCTTATGTCAATAATTTTGAAATAAATTCGGCATTTACGGCAATATATGCGTATTTTTCCCGATATTAATTATTACAAAATGACAGACAAAATACTCGGGAATTTCTGTTTTTAACAATTGGTCTTTAAACAAAAACAGACTGCACCGTGATACAGTCTGCTGTAAATTATGACGCACGCTCACATATTACATAGTAACGGTCAAAACCGCCGTTGCCGTCACTTATGCAGGTAAACATCGTGAGCAAATCTCTGTCCTTCTGCAAATAGCAGTCGCCTGATTCGCTCGGCTTATTAACTTTGGTTTCAACGACCTTGTAATTGAGTGTATCCCAATAATTTGTGATCGAAACCCTGTCACCGATTTTGAGGTTGCGGAGGTTGTCAAAGAATATTCGACCGATGTATCCCGTGTGACCTGCAAGGACTGCGTTTGTATTCTTACCGCCGATTGGCAATGAGGTTGCACTCATATGTGCCGCACCGTAGCTCATATTTGAGCTGTTCGCACCGAGGTAAATCGGCAGACGCATATTTATTGTTTCGGCGGTAACATAGCCGTAAATGCCGTCGGTTATGCCGTAATCCTCAAGATTGACGGCAGCCTGTGAATAGGTATCGTTGCGGAGCATTTCATACTGGTTCGTTTCAAGTTTTTTGTTGTAGGCAACGCTGTCATTGAAAAGTCTGTCGAGGTCAGCCTTGAAAACAACGGGCTGTTTGGAGGTACGCTTGCCTTCCCTGTCAATTTTGTAACCCTCTTCGTCAACCTTGCCGTCCTTGACTGCCTGTTCAAAAGAGCCGTCCTCAGCTTCTTCAACACGGGCGTCAAAGCCGTCAGCCTCACCGTTTGAAATCTGTGTTCCGATAAAATTTGATATAGGGGGGAATGCGACAAGACCTATTCCGACAACGAGCATTGCTATTGCCACACCCGTAAGTATTTTTTTAATCATCGGAATCACCACCCGAATCATTCTGATTTTCGTCAACCGAGTCATCTCTCAGCCGTTTTGCACCGTTTGACTTCTTCTTTTTACGCTTGAGCAGAAATACAACCACAAACACAACAAGTGCAACAAAGCCGACAATTATGCCGATTGCGACTGCATAAGGGATTTTGTAACCGAGAAAGAATATGTAACCGTTGTCAAACTTTGCAAGTGACACACCTGTTTCAACATATTTAGTATCATCGTATGCAACATGCTTGCCACGCACGAGAAGTCTGTGAGTATTAACACCGTATGGGGTACAGGTGAGGAGCGTTACAAGGTCTTCGCCGTCAACAATCCGCAAGGAATTGATTTCCGAGGGGAGAACAACTTTGATTTGATCAACCTCATATTTCAGCGTTCTGTCGAGGATATGAACATAAAATTCATCGCCGACCTTCATATCGGTGAGGTAATCGAAAAATGTTTCGCCCGGATAACCCGAATGGGCAGAAATTACGGAATGTGTGCTTGAACCGCCGACAGGCAGGGAAGTGTTTTGAAGATGCCCTGCACCTTTGGAAAGAATCTCTTCGCTTGTGCCGTGATAAATCGGCAGATAAACATTGATTTTCGGCACATCAATATAGCCGATAAGACCGTTATCATCAATATTGAGAGTTTTCTCATAATTTGCACCGATTTTCTGAAAAGCCTTTTCGTCGAACGGGTCGGTAATTATCATATTATTTGAAAGGCTGTTATTGTACTTAGCAGCCTCTTCAAACATTTTTTGAGTTTTCTCACTCGGCATCTGAGCAACCCTGTTGGTGTACTCCTTAACCATGCTTCGACTGACATAGTTATTAATTGCGGAGCTGACAAGCGGATAGCTCATTATGCCGATTCCTGCAACAAATATTAAAGCTATTAGTAAAATTGACAGCTTTCGTTTCATAAAATTTTCCTTTTCTGCGTGTTTTTGTTCCGTTGTTATTATACTATATTTTACTATTTATCGCAACCGCACGGCGAGCCGCCGTTCCCTGTTCGTGTAGATAGTTTGTAATGTTAAAAAACATTTATGCCCGAGCGTAGCATTGCAATTGTTCTCACAAATCTGTAGCACGGTGAGCCGCCGTTCCCAATTCGTGAAGACAGTTTGTAATGTCAAAAAACATATTATACCCGAGCATTACATTGCAATGGTTTGCAACATCTATAAAATTCTATATCTATCATAATTTATCTGCCATTACTTGGCGGGCGGATAATATCCGCCTCTACGGTTCTTTTACAAATAGAACGGGGATGCGTTGCCGCATCCCCTGAAAATTACATATATCACAGATTTTAAGATAAAGATATTCGATTAATTATTTAGCTGCTTTCTCTTAAGAACAAAGAGGAGAACGCCTGCACAAGCGATAAGTGCTGCACCGCCAACATAGAACATCATTGTACCCATACCACCTGTTGAAGGAACTGTTACAGGATAATCAGGAACTTCTACCTGATTTACTGTGCTTGAATTACCGTCAACTGTAACTGTGATAACACCTGTTGTGCTAATAACAACTGTGTACTCAGAAGAGTTGAGGTTGTAACCTGCAGGAGCTACTGTCTCCTTAACCTTGTATGTACCTGCAGCGAGCTTTGCAAATGTAACATTACCGCTACTGTCTGTTGTCTTAGTGTCAATCAATGTACCCTCTTTTGTCCTGAGCTCAAATGTTGCATTGCCAAGACCCGTCTTGTTATCTGTTGTGCCATCATACTTGAATACAGGAAGGTCGAATGTGTAAACATATACTGTTTCACCGGACTTTTCAGTCTGACCGTAGGTGTTTGTGTATGTAAGTCTGTCGCTGTTGCTGTTGTCTGTTGTGTTATAACCTGAAACAGCTGTGTCCTTAAGAACTGCTGTAAGTGTTACAACAACATCTGAACTTGCATAGAAGTTATTACTGCCTTCTTCACCTTCAGCTTTTGCAGCATTAGCAAGATAAGCCGGTGTAAGAGAAATCTTAATATCTGACTGATTTGTTTTATCTACAGTATAATCTATAGTTTCTTTAAGCTCGGTGCTGCCAACCATAACTTCTGTTACAGCAGGAGTGTCAAAGCTATCTGAAAGGTTATCGTGGATTGTGTACTCAGTAAGCGGAACTTCCTTAGAACCTGTAACCGAAGCTGTGAGCTTAAATGTTACTGTGTCGCCTGCAGAAGCAGTTGTGCTCTTAGTATCGATGTCGCCACCAACGATTTCCTTAGAAACTTCAACTGCACCCGTGTTAATCTTGAGTTCGATTGGAGCTTCTGCTGAACCCTGAGTTGTCTTTGTGCCCTCAGGAAGAGCAAAGAGAGCGCCGCCCTTTTTCTTTACGCTTGTTTCAGCAGGCTGGCCTGTAACCTTAACATAGTAAACACCTGCTTCATTTGTACCGAAGTTGTAAACATCTTCGTCAGAAGCGAATGTGTGGTCACCCTTGCTGTCTGCAAATGTTGCATTTTCGCAAGCCTCGAGAAGAGCCTTTGACTCGTTACCTGATGCATTTTTCCAAGTCTTGAGAGCTGTTGCAACAGCTGTGCCACCCTGGATTTCTGTATATTCGCCTGTTGTTGTGTCAATTTTTGCTACCTTATAAACATTTACTTTAAAGTCGTTCTTGCCCTTGATAAATGCGTTATAGGTATAGCTCTCTGCTGCACTTGCTGAGAATGGAATCATGAGAGCAATCATCATTACTGCAAGAACAGCTGCAAAGATTTTCTTTGTAGTTTTCATTTTAACTTTCTCCTTTGTGTTTGATTTAAATATATGTAATTATATTCTAACCGAATGGTTAAACGGGTTGGGGTGGCTGCATGGCGGACACCGGCTAACAACGGTGTCCGTAGCAGTCAAAGAGGTTTTCTATGAAAGAAACATATGATTAAAAAATCACCTGTTCTAACAAGTTAAATCATATTGGGTTACTTTCTGCGTCTTGCTCTGCGTTTTTTACGACCTTTTCCGTAATAGATTGCGTAACCCGTGAACATTGTCACCGCAAGACCTGCAACCGACAAACCGAGAACAAAATAACCGTTCATTCCGTCACCGCTTGCCGAAGGCATTGTAATTGCACCGTCAACATAATCATATGTAACATCGTACTTGCCCTTAACAGGAAGTGTGAAGTAGGAAAGTGTGTAATTCGGGGTGTAACCCTCTGACGGTTTGTACTCAAACAGACAGTATGTCTGATATGTTGAAGTACCCTTTAAGTAGTTATCGGAACTGCTGTTCCAAACAACATTGCCACCTGATTTTGTAAACTCACCCTGACCGTCCTTGAAGATTGTCAGATTGTCAAACTCAGCCTTACCGTTCCTGTCTGTATTTTTAGAAATCATATGAGTTTTCAGTGTGGCTTTTTTAATGATTGTATTGATATCATCTGCAGTAAAAGATACCCTCCTCGGATACCTTCATCACCGCAAATTCCGTACCACTTACATTACCGCCTGACTGATTCTTCTTGTTTACTGTTGCACTTCCGTGTGTGGTTTCATTTTCAAACACGGCTTTTTCAACAGGAGAAGAATTGTTGAAGTAATCTGCAAGCTGAACATCGGTTTTGCCTTCAATATCTGAGTTCTTAACCTTAATGTACTTAGCCGCCGTTACTTCACCGCTTTCAAGCAATTCAATCTCGGCAAGCCAGGTGTTTGTATCCATTTTATAATCGGATGCATTTTTGCCCTCGGCAAGAGCCTCGGTAATCTTAAATCTGTAAACACCCGCACTGACTAAGCTGAGGTCTTTGAATTCAACCTTACCGCTTGCGTCAGGTGTTGACGATTTCTCGGAAACTAATGCTGTGCTGTTTGTCTTGATAGTATTGCCGTCGGTATCCTGTTTTGCTGTATCCATTGATTTAAGACCTGTCAATGTATAAACGAACTTGCTGCCGCTGTAAGGCTGACCGTCAAGAGTCTTATTTACCGAAACGGCAATGTTTGTAGGATTAACCTTATTGATAAAGTCAAGCGCATTTCCTGCTTCGGCGAGAGTGCCGACAAATGTACCGTTGAAGTTCTGATTGCCTACTTTATAGGGAATATAACCTGTAACGGTTTTCTCTGTAATCTTATAGGTTGCACCTACAGGAATATTGAGAAGCTTAATGCTTTCGCCCTTTTTGATTGTGAACGAACCGTCCGAAGATGTGCGATAAACTGTGCTTGAATAATCACTTGCACCCTTTTCTTTGAGCTGATACTCAAGAGGATAGGTCTTGTAGTCATAGGTTGAACCGTTGCCGTCAAAGTCGAGAGCAATTGCAAATGTAAACTGCTGACTTGTATCGTAGTCAGTTGTACCGTCTTCATCAACAACATTCTTTGAAATTTCAAGAGGTGCTGTCACTATCTTGTTGGTATAGTCGAGCTGGAGCTGTGCATAAGCACTTTTATCATCGCGATCTACAAGCTTGAATGCCGAGTTTGTAGTTGAACCGTTACTGATTGTTGAACCGTCTCTGTTGTTAACAAGCTCCCAGTTCGTTGTGTATTTAAGGTTACTGCTGTTTGTTAACTCGTTAACCGTCATATTGTTGCCTGTCTTGAATGAGTTGTCAAAGTCAGCCATATAATCATCTTTAAGTGTGAAACCGCTGTTTGAAAGAGTTTCACTGCTTGTGCTTTCGTCTGATTTTGTAAGCTTGTAGCCTTTACCGGAGGTATCGTTGTCGTTCTCTTTGATTGTATAACCAAAAGTTTCATTAGCTTTGAGGTCATCTGAAATTTCAGAAACAACATCGCCTGTATCAAGTGCCTTTGTAACCTTGAGGTCATTATTGGCAGGTGTCATTGTAAAGTTTACTGAGAAGTTAGACTCAGCCTCACCACGCTCCATATAGAATACTACCATATGGTATGTCTTGTTAGGATCAAGCTTAGTACCATTGTTGATTGTCTTTGAAACTGTGCCAAGGTTCACCGCATGCGTTTCACCGGGAATATATGAAGTACAGGAATCTTTCTTGACAGTCCAAGCATTTCCATAAAAATTATCAAGATTTGAAGCGTAGTAAAGTTTACCGCTAGTATTCATATACTTTTCAAAGTCAAATTCGGTATTGTTGCCAAGCTGTGACTTTTTGAATTTGTAAAAACCGTCTGATGTTTCATAAGGTTTTACAAAATATGCACCGTCATTAAGTGTACCAACAGTTTTATCCTGCCAAATATGCAAACAGAAGTCATTATAAGCAGAATCTGTTCCAACCCAAAACTCATCACTCGGAACTGTAACTGTTGTCGATGATGATGAAGGTGAGTAGTCGGCAAATACATTGTCCGCAGTTGCTTTCATTGTATTAAAGTTAATTGAACCGCTTGCCTCTTTATGGTCACCACCAAGGTCGAGAGCAAGCTCTGCATCAGCGCCTGTTGAATCCTCACCGATATAAACCCAAAGGTCATCGTCACCGCTGAAGTTAAAGGTTGCAGGTTTGTCGTCTGCAAGTAAACCGTCCTTCGGAACTCGGAAATCTATATCAAGTCTGATACCGAAACCATAGTCAAGGTTAGCGTTAGTACCCTTGCCCGATGATGTATTTGAAGTATTGTTGAACGGGAAAATACCATAGCCGTTGCTTTCGCCGCCGAATTTTTTCAGGTCATCGCTGATTCCATAATTTTTACCCGCACCGTAGTTAATTTTTGTCGGTGTGAGGCCGTTCCAGGTGAAGTAGATGTTATCGGCTGCATTCTTTGAAGTAAATTCATAAGTAGTAACACCTTCACTGTCAGTAGTTGTACGGAACGGGAAAGACGACTTATAAACATTGGCAACTCTTTTATCGTTGTGGATTGCGGTTGAAAGTGCCTCAGTATCAAAGTACGGAGCCTTGACACCTTTTATAATCTGAAGATTACCCTTGCTGTCAAGCTTGTTGTACATAAGACCCTGTAAGGACTGGTTATAATTACCGCCGCCCCATTTCATACCGTTGGAGTTGTTTACTGCATAGTAATAGTTATCATCATAATTGTTGATGTTTGTAAGTCCTTTTGCGTGAGTCTTAAATGTTTCGTAGTGTTCATTACCCTTATACATATTGCCGAAGTAGAGAGGATACTTCCAGTCCGACTTATAGTTTGAAGCAATGTTGCTTATGTAGCTGTTGAAGTTATCAAACTGATACCAATAGTCATACATATTGCCATTACCCTGACACTGAAGATACCCTTTCTCCTGCTCCATGTCCGACCAGTAGTCAAAGTATGTTGCATCAACGCCTACTATATTAGGATTATTTGAGAATGAATTTTCAACAACAGCGTTATAGTCTACATTGCCTATTTCCGAGAATTTTGTCCAGCTTTCGCCTCTGGCTGTCTTAACATATGTAGCCGTGTTCTTGCTGTAGCCCAAATAATCATATCCCGAACCTGTCGGATATGAAGTTGCGGAAGATGCACCGTTAAGGTTAGTTGCTGTCGGATGGAATCTTAAAACCGCACCCTCCGGAATTTCACCCCTGAACACCACATGACCGTTTTCCGTGGTTTTTGCAAGCTCAACTGTTCCTTCATAGGCATCGTTGTAGTCAAAAGTTGCATAAACCTTTGTAAGCGACTTCCAGTCATCGTTTGAAACATAAACTGTTTTATATGTTGCCTTTGACTGTTTGTCGGGAGATTCAAAAGAAAGGTATTTACTTTCTTTGAACGAGCCGTCAGTTGTAAGATAAAATTCCGTGTCACCCGAAGTACCCGAAAGATCGAGGGTCTTGATGAACGGATTAGTCCACTGACTTTTTGAGGCGTCATAAAGAGCATTATCGGTACTGTATGAATCGTTAATACTGAGGTTGCTTGTTTGTTTTTCACCCTTGCTGTTGAAGATTACATATTTATAGGATGACTTAACATCCACATAGTAGTAATCGCTGTCCGAAGATGTGAGCTTGTTCATTGCAACACCGGGCCACTTTTCGTTGCAGTCAGTATCGGTTACCCAAGAATATGCATAAGCTTCGTTATAGGTGTTACTGTTATGAAGATAGATACGACGGGAATCGCTTGCAACAGTCTTTTCGGGAAGAGTAAATTTAACCCCGGAAGAAAGCTCAATTCTTGTTGCACCGGATGGTGCAGTGGTTTCAAAAACTCCCGAAGGATTTTTGTTTGCAGTACCCTTGCTGAGAACCGTGCCGTCATCCTTAGCAAAACGATATGTAACAGAAGAAAAATCTTTCCATTCCTTATTCTTGGTCAGGTTAATATAAATCTTCTGTCCCGAAGATGTTGCCGCAAATACATTAAGCGACATACCCGACACGGCACATACCGAAAGCATGATGGTAAGTGCAAGCACAAGGGAAAAGCTTTTCTTTACGGTTCTGCAAAGCTTTTTACCTAATTTCATAATTTTTTCTTCTCCTTCATTGCCGATTACTTGTTTTGGCAGTCAAAGTACAATTAAACAGAACTGCATAGGACAGTCCAACATATCTGCCAACTAATTATGAAACGCAAATTTTTGAATTTGTTCTTCTTTTTGATTTGCATACAATTATATAATATTTTATTGCACTTTTGTAGAGGCAATATAACTAAACTTCGGGTAATGTTTTTGGTTATTTTGCATATCCGCAAATACGATTTAATATTTTTGACCATAATGTGACTTTATTACTTATTTATCACCATTTTTTGTGTTTAAGATAAATTATACCCATTGTACAACCTTAACAGGCAGTTAAAAAGTCCATTTCGGCGCTAAATTTGTTGGCTTTTAATTCTTTTTTCAAAAATATCAAAAAATTTTATGCAAGTTTACTCCAAGCTGTGCGTGTATAAATATGTATTATTTTGCGATTGTTGTTTTTAAACATAAAATGCCCCAAAACCGGCATTTTGCAGAAATTTTCAGATATATTTTTATAATCAATGTCTATATCTCATCAAATTAATCACCGAACACCTTGAAAATTCGGCACAAATAAAGGGCAGAGTATTGCTCTCTGCCCTTCAAAATGTAATTCACTTAAATCGCAATTATACAAACCGCTTTATGCAAACATATTAAAGATCTCTGCCGCAGCACTTCTTGTACTTTTTACCGCTGCCGCACGGACAGGGATCGTTTCTGCCGATTTTCTTGCCCTTACGGATAGTCTTGTTGACAGAATCCGTACCGTCTGCAGAAGTTTCTGTAGGCTGAGCAACCTGCTCACGGTGAAGCGCCTGCTTTACGGCGTCCGACTGTTCAACAGCTTCTTCATCATCGGATGCAGACTGTGCCGCTGCGGCAGCCCTCTGAGCTGCTCTCTTTGCCGCTGCAATTGCATCCTGTCTTTTCTGAATCTCATAAACACGCTTTGGCATAATGAGCATCATCTTGACAGTATCTTCACGAATGCTTTCAATCATCTCATCAAACATATCGAAGCCTTCAACTCTGTACTCAACAACAGGATCGTGCTGACCGTATGAACGAAGTCTGATACCGCTCTTGAGCTGATCCATATTGTCGATGTGATCCATCCAATGTGTATCAACATTCTTGAGGAGGTAAACACGCTCCATCTCACGGATTGTCTCCTCAGGAAGAAGTTCTTCATTTTCCTTGTAGATTTCAAGAGCATCGTCAACGAGCATCTTCTGAATCTCTTCGGGTTCCATATTTTCAAGATCTTCAAGGCTGAAATCGTACTTAGAATCATCTCTGATAAGCCAGCCTGCATAGTAATCCTTAAGGCTCTGGAAGTTCCAATGCTCTGCAGGACCTTCGGGGAGATACTGCTTGATTGAAGTTGCGATCGTATCCTCAACCATTTTGAGGATTGTTTCGTGGAGATCCTCACCGTTAAGAACCTGATCACGCTGACCGTAGATGATTTCACGCTGTTTGTTCATAACATCGTCGTACTGGAGGACATCCTTACGAATGCCGAAGTTACGAAGCTCAACCTTTTCCTGTGAGCCCTCGATAATACTTGTGAGCATTTTATTCTCAATAGGCATATCTTCGGCAACATTCATACGCTCCATCATCATTTTCATTCTGTCACCGCCGAACAGACGCATAAGGTCGTCCTCGGTTGAGAGGAAGAAACGGCTGACGCCCGGATCGCCCTGACGACCTGCACGGCCACGGAGCTGGTTATCAATACGGCGTGACTCGTGTCTTTCCGTACCCATAATGTAAAGGCCTCCGGCCTCTCTTACCTTTTCAGCCTCGCCTTTAATTTCTTCCTTATACTTGTCATTCAGTTCTCTGAATGTATTTCTTGCATTGATGATTTCTTCATCATCGGTTTCCGCATAACCTGTAGCTTCTTCAATAAGCTCCTCTGTAAAGCCCTGCTTACGCATTGCGGCTTTTGCCATATACTCTGCGTTACCGCCGAGGATGATATCGGTACCACGACCTGCCATGTTGGTTGCGATTGTTACCGCACCGAGTTTACCTGCCTGAGCAACAATTTCAGCCTCTTTTTCATGCTGTTTTGCATTGAGGACATTGTGCTTGATGCCTCTCTTTTTGAGCATTTTTGAAAGAAGCTCCGACTTCTCAATTGAAATTGTACCGACAAGGACAGGCTGTCCCTTTTCGTGAGCCTCAACAATTGCATCAATAACAGCGTGGAACTTGCCGTTTTCTGTCTTATAAACCGAATCGGGGAGGTCTTTTCTTAAAACAGGCTTGTTTGTAGGAATTTCAACAACATCAAGCTTGTAGATTTCCTGGAATTCTTCCGACTCTGTCTGAGCAGTACCTGTCATACCCGAAAGCTTTTTGTAAAGACGGAAGTAGTTCTGGAATGTGATTGTAGCAAGAGTCTTGCTTTCGCTCTGAACCTTTACGCCCTCTTTAGCCTCAATAGCCTGGTGAAGACCTTCGTTAAAACGACGACCGTACATAAGACGACCTGTAAACTCGTCAACGATGATAACTTCGCCGTCCTTGACAACATAGTCAACATCAAGCTTCATAACGCCGTTAGCCTTGATAGCCTGATTTACATGGTGCTGAATTGTAAGGTTATCGGGATCGGTAAGGTTTTCAATACCGAAAAATTCTTCGGCCTTCTTAACGCCGCTCTGTGTGAGGGTTGCTGTTTTCTGCTTTTCATCAACAACATAATCAATGTCGTTTTCCTTGTAATATTCCTCCATATCCTCTTTTGCGTCAAGTTCTGCAAAACGCTGAACTTTAAGAGTTTTTGCAAGAGCGTCAGCCTTTGCATAAAGGTCTGTTGACTTGTCGCCCTTACCCGAAATAATAAGAGGAGTTCTCGCCTCATCAATGAGGATTGAGTCAACCTCATCGACAATTGCAAATGCGTGCGGGCGCTGAACCTTGTTTTCCTTGTAAACTACCATGTTGTCACGGAGGTAGTCAAAACCGAGTTCGTTGTTCGTTCCGTATGTAATGTCTGCGGCATAAGCCTTTTTTCTGCCCTCGTTATCGAGATCGTGGCAGATAAGACCGACCGAAAGACCGAGGTATCTGTAAAGCTTGCCCATCCACTCTGAGTCACGGCGGGCAAGGTAATCGTTGACTGTTACAATGTGAACACCTTCGCCTGTAAGAGCGTTGAGGTATGCAGGGAGGGTAGCAACCAAGGTTTTACCTTCACCGGTTTTCATCTCGGCGATTCTGCCCTGGTGAAGAACGATACCGCCGATAATCTGAACGGGGAAGTGCTTCATACCAAGCACTCTCCAGCCTGCCTCACGACAGGTTGCAAATGCTTCGGGGAGAATATCGTCTGTTGTTTCGCCGTTGGCAAGTCTTTCTTTAAGAATTGTTGTCTGGTTCTTGAGTTTGCTTTCGCTCATAGCCGCATATTTATCTTCGAGTGCAAGCACCTTGTCACAGATTGGCTGCACACGCTTAACTTCACGCTTGCTGTAGTTGCCGAACATAGCCTTTAAAAAATTCATCAGGGTTCTTCCTTTCAATGTACCGAAAAAATCGGTCAAACTGTATTTTCAATAATATAATTTTAATTTACTGCACCGCAGACGCTCCAAGGCTCTTTGCAGCCTGAATCATTGCGGCCTCAACCACGGGACCGGCATATTGGAAGCCGAAACCCGAATCCTGTACAACACAGGCAAAGGCGAGAGGGCAGTCCTCATCTTTTGAGTAGCCGACCATCCAGCCGTTAGGGTTCTTATCATCGCCGACTTCACCCGTACCTGTTTTGGCACAGACTGTAAGTCCGCCGAAAAGGTTGTCGCCGTAGTAATCCGAAACGGTGTATCTCATAACATCATCAAGCTTTGTCGCCGTATCGGATGAAAAAAGCTCCTGTCCGCTGCTCTTGTAGTTTATACCGAGTGCGGAGAGTATGGACTCATCTTTGATAAGGGTAGGGTTTGTAGCCTTACCGCCGTTTGCGATTGCACCGCAGATAATTGCCATCTGCATCGGGTTTACCTTGTCATTATACTGACCTACGCCCGACCAGCCAAGCTGGTTTTCATTGGCATCGCTGACATCATATGAACCTTTTGCAGTTTTAATTCCGTCAACATCAAAGGAGCTGTTAATGCCGATTTTCTCGGCAGTTTTTGTCATTGTGTCACTTCCGAGTTCAACGGCAAGCTTTGCAAAAAACAATATTGCAGGAATGTGCCATTGCCTCTTTATATGTCAGCGTTCCGTGAGTTTCCGTACAGGTAACTTCACTTCCGCCTATGTTCTCACTTCCGTTACAAACCCAAGTGCGGTCATAAAGGTCGGGAATATTCTCGATTGCCGCCGCAGATGTAACGATTTTGAAGATTGAACCCGGGGTAAAGGTTGACGAAAGCACATTATCAAGGTAAACGCCCTCGTATTCGCTTTCGTTGTCCTTGGTAATTTCGGGAGGAGCCTGCGGATCGTAAGCCATGGTGCTTATGGAACAGATAACCTCGCCTGTTTTGTAGTTATATATTACACATGCACCTTTTTTGTTATAAGCTGCAAGAACATCATAAGCCGCCGCACAGGTTGCGGAATCGACTGTCAGCTTTATATCGTGAGAGGCACGCAATGATTCCGGCATATTAAGTCCGAAAACAAGGTTATAGCCTATCAGCTGAGAACGATACATACTTTGAACAGCCGTTGAAATGTTAAGGCTGTCATCACCGACAACATGAAGCAGAGATTTTCTTACGCTCTCGCTTTCGTTATAAACTCTTTTACCGTCAACCGTCTGTGCAAGAGCCGTGCCGTTGCGGTCATAAATCGCTCCTGCCTGTGCAAGGCCGCCGTCACCTGCTATATGCGCATTATATGCCTGATCGACCCAATCGTCTGCCCCTGTTACAAGCTCAAAGGCAAGATAGCCGAGTCCGCCGATAAACGCAAGCGCAACTATATATATAAGTGTACTTCTGCGAAGTATTTTTTTCAAACCTTACACCACCCTGTGTATCAAGTGAACAATCGAAAAATTAAAGAAAATGCGGCTTTGCTTGCAAAGCACTATGAATACGGTCGGGAAATAGAGCCTTTTATTTTGCTGTTTTTCCTCTCGACAACAATTTTCCATTTTCAATTTTTCATTTTCAATTTATCAAACTTATCTTTTTACCGAATAAGTTCTCTCGTCTGCGGCTTTGATAAATGCAACAAGTCCCCAACAAGACATAATACTTGAACCGCCGGCAGACACAAACGGAAATGTTACGCCTGTAAGCGGAAGTACATCGGTTGCACCGAAAACATTGAGAGAAAGCTGAACGACAAAAAGTCCTGCCGCACAGCACGCTGAAATTGAATAAAAGGTACTTCTGCTTCGAGTTGTAATTGCCCTTGCATAAATAAACATTGCACCTACTGCCACGGCAAGTGTGAACGCAACGATAACTCCCATTTCTTCCGAAACAAGTCCGAAAACAAGGTCACTTTCGGATGCGGCAACCTGCTTTAAAAAACCGTTGCCGATACCTACGCCGAAAAGTCCGCCGCTTGCCATATATGTGAGAACTCTTGCCTGCTGATAACCGAGGTTGTCCTGAGTATGTTCCCACACATGACGCCAGCCCGAAAAGCGGTCGGCAACATACGGTTTAAACTTGAGGACAAAGGTTACGCCGAAAATTGCGGCGGCAACAGCAAGAATAATCGTCTTGAAATCGCCCGAGCGCATAAACGCTGTGAGCAAAAATGTTACAAAGAAGATGAGCGCAGTACCGAAGTCACCCATAAGAGCCAAAAGACCGACGCAGACTGCCGAGAAGATAATGTACTCAAGCAGGTTCTTCTTTGTCATCAACACATCAAGCGAACTTGCGCCGATAAAGATGAAAATAATCTTTGCAAGCTCTGACGGCTGAAATGAAAACGAGCCGATATAAATCCAGTTGGCGGCGCCGTTTGTAATCTTACCGAATACAATTGTTACACCCAAAAGACCGACCGCACAAATCATTGCCGGAAGTCTGAGTTTATTTACCTTATCGGGATCTTCAATCAGCTTGATGATTATGCAGAAGATAATCATACCTACTGCGGCGGCAACAAGCTGAACATAAGCCGAGCGTTCCGACTGTCTGATAAGCATCATTACGCCTATGCCCGTCAAAAACAGGGCAAGCGATTCAAGCTCAAAATTTACTCTGCGGATTACAAAATAGGAGATAAAGAAGAATCCCCATTCAACACCCGCAAGAGCGCCGAACAGCACGAGCGGAGCCATTGTATTTGTGCCATCATTCCAGAACATTGCCTGAACGCACATAAAAAACGTGAAAAAATGTAATAAGAAGCATAAGCTTCCACGATTTCATTGCAGGCTTATCGCTGACCTTTGAGAAAAACCAGCTTGACTGCAACGGCTGTTGGAACTCCTCGCCTCTTTTTACTATAAGGCTTGTACCGCCTATGTTATGTATCGTCAATAAGCACCTTTGCTCTGCCTCTTGTCTTTTGCCGTTGAGCATTGTGCCGCTCTTTGAGTCGGTATCACTTACATACCAACCGTCTTTACGGCGAAGGAGTACGCAATGATTTCTGAAACTGTCGGGTCATCAACGGTTACATCACTGCTTTTACTT
>ENA-OQKQ01000363-OQKQ01000363.1-human-gut-metagenome-genome-assembly--contig:-NODE-363-length-16093-cov-3.092509_pt1 | contig 16093 bp, 17 predicted proteins | sample MGYA00242651_ERZ504803 | MGnify/ENA primary metagenome ERZ504803 (study PRJEB26092, sample SAMD00036380) | human gut metagenome | host: Homo sapiens | study: EMG produced TPA metagenomics assembly of...
TCGGACGCAGGTACAGTACAGACCCAGCGCTTTACGACTTCCGAGCAGACCCCGTTTTCAGGTACCGGATCTCCGGGAGCAACCATTATCCCCGATTTAGGTCCGCCCACAGCACCTAGAAGCACGGCATCAGCAGTTTTTGCAGATGCAATAGTAGCTTCCGGCAGCGGTACTCCTGTAGCGTCGATAGCGGCGCCGCCGATCAGCTGTTTATCATATTCTATAGTCATACCGAATTTTTTGGCAGCAGCATCAAGTACTTCCACAGCGGCGTCAACAATCTCGACGCCAATGCCGTCGCCCGGCAGTAAAGTGATCTTCATTCTTGGTGTTCTCCTTTGACATAGTTGATAAGGCCGCCGCAGTCAGCGATCTTTTGAATAAATTCCGGCAATGGTTTGGTTTTGATAGTAATGCCTTTGTTAACGATTTTGATCTCGCCAGCAGCCATATTTACATCCAATTCATCACCGGCTGCAATTTTTTCAACATCCTTGCCAATTTCCAGCACCGGCAGCCCGATGTTGATTGCATTGCGGTAAAAAATACGGGCAAAGCTGTCGGCAATAATGCATTTTACGCCTTTGACTTTGATAACGACAGGAGCATGCTCGCGCGAAGAACCACAGCCGAAGTTTTTGCCGGCAACAACATAGTCGCCCGGCTGCACGTTAGGAGCAAAAGTAGTATCGATATCTTCCATAGCGTGCTCGGCCAATTCGTCAAAATCAGCAATATTCAAATAACGGGCGGGTATGATAACGTCGGTATCGACGTGGTCGCCGTAACGCCATACTTTACTCATTTCATTACCTCCTCAGGGCTTGCGATATAGCCTGTGATCGCACTGGCAGCCGCCACATAGGGGCTGGCCAGATAAACCTCGCTGTCGACATGACCCATACGTCCGCGGAAATTACGGTTGGTAGTCGAAACAGCACGTTCGCCAGCAGCCAGAATACCCATATAACCACCCAGACACGGTCCGCAGGTAGGGGTGGAAACTGCCGCACCGGCATCGATAAAGGTATCAATATAGCCCAAACGCATAGCTTCTTTATAAATTTCCTGAGTAGCAGGAATAATAATAGCGCGGACATGCGGATGTACCTTACGCCCCTGCATCACCTCAGCTGCCTGCTGCAGGTCTTCCAGACGACCGTTAGTGCAGGAACCGACAACGACCTGATCGATCTTGATATGGCCGGACTCTGCCGCCGGATGTGTATTTTCCGGCAGATGCGGATACGAAACGACCGGGACCAGATCATCTAATTTGATAGTGATCACACGGTCATATACTGCATCAGCATCGGCAGTAACTGCTGTCCACTGACGGCTGACACGACCATTGAGATAGGCGATAGTTTTTTCATCGACCGGAAAAATACCATTTTTGCCGCCGGCTTCGATCGCCATATTGCAGATAGTAAAACGGTCGGACATTTCCAGTTCGGCAACGCCGTCGCCGCAGAATTCCAACGATTGATAACGGGCACCATCGACACCGATCATACCGATAAGCGTAAGAATGATATCTTTGCCCTTGACATATTTAGGCAGTTTACCGGTCAGCTCGACTTTGATCGTGGCAGGAACCTTGAACCAGGTAGTGCCGCTGGCCATAGCCGCACCGATATCGGTTTGACCCATTCCGGTGCTGAGCGCGTTCAGAGCGCCATAAGTACAAGTATGAGAATCGGCGCCAATAATGATCTCACCGGGAGCAACAAGACCGCTGTCAGGTAAAAGCGCATGCTCGATACCCATGCGGCCAACTTCAAAATAATTGGTGATTTCATGCTGACGTGCAAAATCGCGCATGCGTTTACACATAGTTGCCGACTTAATATCCTTACACGGAGAAAAATGGTCCGGAACTAACGCGATCTTATCCTTATCAAAAACAGGACGTCCGATTTTTTCAAATTCAGCTATCGCCGGCGGTCCGGTGATGTCGTTAGCTAAAACCAAATCCACCTGGGCAACCAGCAGATCGCCTGCCTGGACCGCATTGCGGCCTGCATGTTGGGCCAGGATTTTTTCCGTCATTGTCATACCCATAACTATAACCCTCCTAAGTTTATACGAAGCAGATCGCGGGGCCTTCAGCCCCGCTCTGCCTAAGGTGTGTACTGATTATTTTTTCATCCAGCTCATCATGCCGCGCAGCTCTGCGCCGACCTTCTCGATGGGCAGCTCTGCTTCCATGCGGCGCTTTGCCAGGAAGTGCACCTTGCGGCCGCCGTTGGGGCTCATCTCGGTCAGGAACTCGGAAGCGAAGGTGCCGTCCTGGATCTCGGTCAGAACCTTCTTCATTTCCTTGCGGGTCTCGGCGGTGATCAGGCGCTTGCCGGTGCGGTAGTCGCCGTACTCAGCGGTGTTGGAGATGGAGTAACGCATCTTGGAGAAGCCGCCCTCGTTGATCAGGTCAACGATCAGCTTCATCTCGTGGCAGGTCTCAAAGTATGCCATCTCGGGCTCGTAGCCAGCTTCCACCAGCGTATCGAAACCGGCGTGGATCAGCTCGGAAACGCCGCCGCACAGCACTGCCTGCTCACCGAACAGATCGGTCTCGGTCTCCTCCTTGAAGGTGGTCTGCAGGATGCCTGCACGGCCAGCGCCGATGCCGGAAGCGTATGCCAGAGCAATATCCTTAGCCTTGCCGGTGTAGTCCTGCTCCACGCAGATCAGAGAGGGGCAGCCCTCACCCTCGGTGTACAGGCGGCGGACGATGTGGCCGGGGCCCTTGGGAGCGATCATGATAACGTCCACATTTTTGGGAGCAGTGATGGTCTTGAAGTGGATGTTGAAGCCGTGTGCAAAGGCCAGTGCCTTGCCCTCGGTCATGTAGGGAGCCACCTGCTTGTTATAGATGTCGGCGCACAGCTCATCGGGCACCAGCATCATGACAACGTCGCCGGCCTTGGCAGCTTCTTCCACTTCCATGACCTTGAAGTTCTCGTGAGTTGCTGCGAACTCAGAAGCCTTCTCCCAGTGAGCAGAGCCCTTGCGCAGGCCGACGACGACATTCACGCCGCTCTCGGCCAGGTTCTCGGAATGGGCGTGGCCCTGGCTGCCGAAGCCGATGACAGCGACGGTCTTGCCGTCCAGCACGCCGAGGTTGCAGTCGGAATCGTAGTATTTCTTGATAGCCATGGTAGTTGTTCTCCTTTTTTGTTTTGTGTTTATTCAGTGGCTGATTGTAAACATTTTATTTTTTCGCTCACTGTGGAGCGGAAAAGCGAAGTTTTAACCCTCTCAGTCATCTCGCTTTGCTCGATGCCAGCTCCCCCGAGGGGGGAGCTTTTATCATACCTTCTCTTTTGATGATGCATAAAACCTCGCCCTTCGGGAGAGGTGGCACGGCGCAGCCGTGACGGAGAGGGTTCGTTCTTACTTTCTCTCCGGGCAGTGGGTCCCCGGCAGAGGCAGCTGTGCTTCGCGCACCTCCTGCGGAGGCTTCTGCATATGCTGATGCATCCCGCCGCGCTCCAGTGCGGTAACACCGGTGCGGCACTGCTCCAAAATTTTGTAATCTGTAAACATTTTCAGGAAGGCATCGATCTTATCCGGCTTGCCGATCAGCTCGAACACCATGCTGTCCGGCGAAAGGTCGATGATCTTGGCCTTGTAGATACTGGCGATCTCCCGCAGCTCGCTGCGGTTGTGCACATCGGACGCTACCTTCAGCAGCAGCAGTTCCCGTTCCAGAGATTTTTCGCCGTCCAGCACGAACACCTGACGGGTAACTTCCAGCCGTTCGGTCTGCAGGATCAGCTGCTTGAGGGCCTTGTCATCGCTGGTAATGGTCACGGTGATGCGGCTGACTGCCGGGTCGTTGGTGGCCGAGACCGTCAGGCTGTCGATGTTGAAGCCGCGGCGGCAGAACAGGTTGGACACACGGGCCAGAACACCGCTCTGGTTGTCCACCAGCAGGCTGATGACCCTGCGCTTGTTGGATTCCATATTGCTGTGTCCTCCTTATTCCATGATGATGTCGTTGATATCGCCGCCGCCGGGGATCATGGGCAGCACCTTTTCGTCCTTATCGATGATGCACTCGATCCAAGTAGGGCCTTTCTGCTTCATTGCATCGGCAAAGGCAGCCTGAAACTCCGGCAGGTTTCTGCAGCGGTAGCCCTTCAGGCCAAAGCCCTCGGCCAGCTTGACGAAGTCCGTCTTGCGGTGGGGGTCGGTCTGGCTGTAGCGCTTTTCGTAGAAGATGTTCTGCCACTGGCGCACCATGCCCAGCACCGAGTTGTTGAAGATCACGGTGATGATGGGCAGCTCATAGCTCACGGCGGTGCAGGCCTCGTTCAGGTTCATGTGGAAGGAGCCGTCGCCGGTAAACATGACCACCCGCTGGTCGCGGCCCAGAGCCATCTGTGCGCCAATGGCGGCACCGTAGCCAAAGCCCATGGTGCCCAGACCGCCGCTGGTGATAAAGCCGCGGCTCTTAGCGTGGCGCAGGTACTGTGCCGCCCACATCTGGTGCTGGCCCACATCGGTCACATACACGGCCTCCGGGCCGCACTGGTTGCACACCTCGCCGATCACCTGATGGGGCATCAGGCGGGTGGGGTCGGACACCGGGTGGTAATCCTGTGCCTGCCACTCACGGATCATCTTCATCCAGTCGGGATGCTTCTTTTCCTCGATCTGCGGCAGCATGGCGTTCAGCACGTAAGCGGCATCGCCCACGATGGAAAGATCGACCTCCACATTCTTGCCCAGCTCACTGGGGTCGATGTCGATCTGGATGATGGTGGCGTTCTTTGCAAAGGTCTTGGGGTTCAGGGCCACACGGTCCGAAAAGCGGGTGCCCACTGCAATCAGCACGTCGCAGTCGGCCACGGCACGATTGGAGGTGTAACAGCCGTGCATACCCACCATGCCAATGTTCATCGGGTCACCGTAGGGCACAACGCCTGCGGCCATCAGGGTGTAGGTGGCCGGGATCTCTGCCTTGTGCAGCAGATCACGCAGCGGCTGGCAGGAGGCTGCGCTGCGCACGCCGCCGCCAAAGTAGACCAGCGGGCGCTGGGCCGCATTGATAAGATCCGCTGCCCACTTGACCTGCTCCGCGTTGAAGGTGGTAACGGTGCGGATCGGCTCCGGCTTTTTGGGGGTGAACTCGCATACCGCTGCCGTCACGTCCTTGGGGATATCCACCAGCACCGGGCCTTTGCGCCCGCTCTGTGCAATACGGAAGGCAGAGCGCATGGTATCGGCCAGCTCTTCCACCCGGCGCACCGTGAAGTTGTGCTTGGTGATGGGCATCGTGATGCCCTCAATGTAGGCTTCCTGAAAGCTGTCCCTCCCGATCCCGTCCGTGGTCACGTTGCCGGTAAAGGCTACCATGGGCACCGAGTCCATATAGGCCGTGGCAATGCCGGTGACCAGATTGGTGGCACCCGGGCCGCTGGTAGCCAGCACCACGCCGGTGCGGCCGGTCGCGCGGGCATAGCCGTCTGCCGCGTGGGCCGCGCCCTGTTCATGTGCCGTCAGCACATGGGTGATGCGGTCCGAATTCTTGTACAGCTCATCGTAAAGGTTCAGCACTGCGCCGCCGGGATAACCAAAAAGGGTGTCCACGCCCTGCTCGCAGAGGACCTCCACAAAAATCTGAGAACCATTCAACTGCATGGTGAGTTTCTCCTGTTTTCCTAACCTTTTTCCACTTTTTACACGTTCCCGGGGAGCTTCTTTTTAAAAACGTAAAAGGCCTTTGTCCCCTGTTATCAAGAGACAAAGACCTTGTGATCATCAAGCTCTCTGCGGTACCACTCTCGTTGGCGTGCTGTGCACACCCTCTCACGGGCTTCCAACAAAGCCCTGCACGGTAACGGCTGCAACCGGCGCTGCTTACAAGGGTTTTGCACCCGTTGGGCAGGCTGCTCCGGGATGATTTTCCGCACGAAGCACTGACTGCCTTGCACCAGACGGCAGCTCTCTGAACAGTGGGGATCGTGTGGTACTTTTTCCCATCTGCGCATTTGTTGATGTAAATTATACTATAAATCGGCCTTTTGTCAATCGACAATTTGTAACCTGAATCACCCCAAACATGAAGTTAATTGAACACCTCTTGCACCATGGCACAATGCGCTGTATACTTCTGATATGCGCGCCTGCGCGTTTAATTTAAGACCAACTAGAGGACAGGAATATGAAATTGAGAGAATGGAATGCCCGGCTGCACGGGCTTGTTGTTTTCCGCAGCCTGCTGGACGACCCCGTTGTGGCAAAGCTTTTGGACCTGACCGACCGCATGGAAGCCGGTGCGCCCGGCTATGGCCCGGTGTGCGACGCTGTGGCCCAATTTGAAGCCGCACTGTTCGAGCACACCACCAACTGGGGCAGCTACCTCAGCGCCGCTGTGCTGGAAGCCGAGACCGTCTGCGTGCGTCAGGCTGCATCGGGCACCCTTGCCCCTGCACTGCAGACCGCGCTGGACAGTGAACTGGCTTTTCTGCAGGCTCTGTGCGGCCTGACGCTGGACGAACTGCTGGCCGCTGCCGGTTCTGCCACAGGGCAGGCGCAGGAGCTGGCTTTCCTGCCCCGGTGGGAGACCTCCGGCATCGACCTGCCTGCCGCCTACGCCCAGCGCATGAGCGAAGTGGGAAAAAAGGGCTATGGCATGTTTGCCAAGCACCATGTGTTCACGGTGGAGAACGGCCAGCTGGTGCCGGTGAAATACCCGGACCCTCAGCGCCTTTCCGAGCTGCCCGGCTACGAGAAGGAGCGCGAAAAGGTCATTGCCAACACAAAGGCCCTGCTGGCCGGGATGCCCGCCAACAATGTGCTGCTGTACGGCGATGCAGGCACCGGCAAGTCCAGTGCGGTGAAAGCCATTGCCAATGAGTTTGCACCTGAAGGCCTGCGGCTGGTGGAAGTGAAGAAGAACCAGCTCTACCAGATCCCGGATCTGATGGACAAACTGGCCGCGAACCCGCTCAAATTCATCCTGTTCATCGACGACCTGAGCTTTACCGCCAACGACGACAACTTTGCCGCGCTCAAGGCCATTCTGGAAGGCAGCGTGGGCGGCCGGGCCAAGAACATTGCGGTATATGCCACCTCCAACCGCCGCCACCTTATTAAAGAAACACTGACCGACCGCACCGGCGACGACATCCACGAAGCCGATACCCGGCAGGAGCTGATGAGCCTTTCGGCCCGGTTCGGCCTGACGGTCACTTTCCAGCGGCCGGAGAAGGCCCGGTTTGAGACCATTCTGGCCGAACTGGCAAAGCAGCACGGCATCGACATGCCGATGGATCAGCTGCTGGTCAAAGCCGAAGCCTTTGCCATCCGCGCCGGCGGCCGCAGTCCCCGCGTGGCAAAGCAGTTTATTGAGCAGTGCGAGGCGGGCGTGCAGAAGTAATTAGTTTGTCTTTATTTTAACATCAAAGTCTCTGACAAATCTTTCACAAAATGCCGAGAAGTCGTGAATTTTTTCACCTTCTCGGCATTCTTTGTCTATTTTTTATTTATCGGTAAAAAGCCTTGCATTCTATTGAAATTCAGGCTATAATATGGCCAACATCAGCCAATTGAGCACTTCTGGAGGGCAACTATGGGCTTTTTAACGGGTAAGACCGCTATCATCACCGGCGCAGGCCGCGCCGTACTTTCCGATGGCAGCTGCGGCTCCATCGGCTATGGCATTGCCACCGCCTTTGCAAAAGAGGGCGCAAATCTGGTCATCACTGGCCGTAATGTAAAAAAACTGGAAGAGGCAAAAAACGAGCTGGAAGCCAAGTATGGCATCCGCGTTCTGCCGGTGCAGGCAGATGTGTGTGCAGGCACCGACAACGAAGCCACCGTGCAAAATGTCGTCAATCAGGCTGTGGATACCTTTGGTGGCATTCAAGTGCTGGTGAACAACGCACAGGCATCCGCTTCCGGCGTGCCGCTGGCAGAGCACACCACCGAGCAGTTTGATCTGGCCCTTTATTCCGGCCTGTACGCTACATTTTACTATATGAAGGCCTGCTATCCCTATCTGGCCAAGTCCAAGGGCAGCGTGATCAACTTTGCATCCGGTGCAGGCTTGTTTGGCAACTTTGGCCAGTGCTCCTACGCTGCCGCCAAGGAGGGCATCCGCGGCCTGTCCCGCGTGGCCGCTACTGAGTGGGGCAAGGATGGCATCAATGTCAACGTGATCTGTCCGCTGGCCTGGACCGCCAAGCTGGAGCAGTTCCAGCAGGCATACCCGGATGCGTTCAAAGCCAACGTCAAGATGCCGCCCATGGGCCACTACGCCAACCCCGAGACCGAGATCGGCCGGGTATGCGTGCAGCTGGCCATGCCGGACTTCAAGTATCTGTCCGGCGAGACCCTCACGCTGGAGGGCGGCATGGGTCTGCGCCCGTAATTGCTATTCTCATTCTTCCTCATACATACAAAAGGGGCTGTGCCAGCGGCACAGCCCCTTTTGTGTTTAGGCCTGATCATTCGCGCACGGCGATGCACTCGATCTCCAGCTTTGCGCCCTTGGGGATGGCGGCCACCTGCACGCAGCTGCGGGCAGGGAACGGCTCCGCAAAGGCCTTGGCATACACGGCATTCACAGCGGCAAAATCGTTGATATCGGCCAGAAAAATGACAGTCTTGACCACATTTGCCATGGAAAGGCCAGCCTCGGCCAGAATGGCCTTGAGGTTTGCAAGGCTCTGTGCAGCCTGCTCTTCCACCGTATCGGCCATCTTGCCGGTAGCAGGGTCTACCGGGATCTGGCCGGAAACAAACACCATATTGCCCAGATCGATCGCCTGGCTGTAAGGGCCGATGGCTGCGGGTGCGTTGGAAGTGGAAACGACTTTCATGATAAAACGTCCCTTTCTTTTTTCTTCTATTATACTCTTTCGCTCACAAGCTGGAAACCCTCTTTTGCAAGCTCTGCGCGGATCTGCTCGATCTGCTCGGCATCGCGGGTCTCAAGAGTGAGCTTGAGGAAGCAGCTGGAAATGGGCATATTGGGATCGGAGCCATCGTGCTGCACCGACACCACATTGCTGCCGCAGCGGGACACGATCTCGGCCACCTTCTTGAGCTGGCCGGGCTTGTCCTCCAGCGCAATGGTCATGTTCGCCTTGCGGCCGCTCATGACCAGACCACGGGTGATCACGCGGTTGAGGATGTTCACATCGATGTTGCCGCCGGAGACGACGCAGGCCACCTTTTTGCCCTCGACCGGCAGCTTGTGGAACAGCACTGCAGCCACCGGCACGGCTCCGGCCCCCTCGGCAACCAGCTTCTGGTTCTCCATCAGCGAGAGGATGGCGGCAGCGGTCTCATCCTCGCTCACGGTCACGATGTCGTCCACATACTGCTCACAGATCTGGTAGGTCAGCTCACCGGGAGTCTTGACCTGAATGCCGTCTGCAAAGGTAGAAACGGCTTTCAGGGTCTGGTACTTATGCTCGTGCAGGCTGCGGTACATGCTGGGTGCACCCTCGGCCTGTACACCATAGACCTTCACCTCCGGGCGCAGACTCTTGATGGCAAAGGCCACGCCGGAGATCAGGCCGCCGCCGCCCACCGGCACAACGACCGCATCCACATCCGGCAGCTGATCCAGAATTTCCAGACCAATGGTTCCCTGCCCCGCGATGACCTGCTCATCGTCATAGGGGTGGATAAAGGTCATGCCGGTCTCTTCCTGCAGCTCCACAGCCTTGTCGTGGGCATCATCATAGGTGCCGGGTACCAGACAGACCTCCGCGCCCAGGCTCTTGGTGTTTTCCACCTTCATAATGGGGGCACCGTCCGGCATACAGACGATGCTCTTGATGCCCCGGCGGGTGGCGGCCAGAGCCACGCCCTGTGCGTGGTTGCCGGCAGAGCAGGCGATCACGCCCTTTTCGCTCTCCTCCCTGGAGAGCTGGCTGATCTTATAATAGGCTCCCCGCACCTTGAAGCTGCCGGTCACCTGCAGGTTCTCGGTCTTGAGGTAGAGGCGGCAGTCCTTGGAGAGCTTGGGTGCCTCGATGAGGTCGGTCTTGCGGGCAACGTCCTTGAGCACAAAGGCGGCGTGGTAGATCTTATCCAGAGTCAGCATGGTTTTCTCCCTCTATTTTTATCGTTCCCTGCTCTGCGGCTTTTCCGCTCTCAGAGCCTTTATTTCTGGCTTATTATGCATGTTTCTCAGTATAGGTTAACAAAGTTGATTTGTCAAATGAATTTCCTTCACGCCTGAAACCTAAAAAGAGAACTGCCGCAGGCATACCGCCCACAGCAGTTCTCCGTGTTTTTGTGTTTTTAACGGCCGCGGCCACCGCCGCCGCCGTGGCTGCCGCCGCCGCCCATTCCACCGAAGGAGCCGCCGCCGAACGAGCCGCCCCCAAAGGAGCCACCGAAGGACCCGCCGCCAAAGCCGCCGCCCATGGGAGGACGGGGCGGACGGCGGTTATTGTTCCGGGGCGGGCGGGGCCGGTCATTGCGGGGGCCGGGGCCATAGCCCGGGCCGTATCCGGGGCCGAAGCCGGGGCCCGGAGGGGGCGGCGGGCCGGGACGGTGCCGACGGGCCGAACCTGCCATGTAGCCCCATGCAAAGGGACCCCAGTTCCAGCCTGCTGCGTGGCCGAATGGGTGCAATGAACACCCGGAACACGAACAGTACGATGATCAGCATCACCATCAGGGACATGAACAGGATCACGATACCCAAGAACGATATCCCCAAAGGTGGTGGGGGCCGTCGTCCGGCTGGGCATAGCTGCCGTCGTCGTAGCTGCCATCGTCGTAGCTGCCATTGTTCAGATTTACCCCATAAACACTTGCAATGGTGTCGGCCACATTGTTGGCACAGGTGATTACTGCATCGCTGTAATCGCGGTTAACAAAATCACCTTCCATGGTCTGGGCGAGGGCGCTGGCCTGACTTTCCAGCGTGGTGTTGCGGAAGCCGTCGCCGTAGGTCACGTAGTAATCGCCATCCTCGTAGATGGGCGACTCCATCACCAGCAGGATCAGCACACCGTTGTTCTCGGAAGCCGAGCCGATGCCCCAGGCGTTGAAGGCCTGTGTTGCATAATCCTCAGTGGAATAATTACCCGTATAATCTACAGTCAGTACGCCGATCTGTGCTCCGTTGCAGCTGGACTGCAGCTGGTTGTTCAGATCAACGATGGTCTGGGTAGTGCTGTCGCTCAGGATGTTGGCATCGTCCACCACACATTCGTCTTTGGGCAGGTCCGGCAGGCTGGCGGCGGCAAGGGCCGCCGGGCACAGGGCCGCTGCGCCCACCACAAGGGCCAGCACCAGAGCGCTTACGCGTTTTGCAAAATTTTTCATGCGAAGGGTTCAACCTCCTTTACACCGGCAATGCTGCCCAGCACGCTGGCCGGGAAGCCGCCGGTCTCTTTCTGGTAGTCGTAAACGGCATCGTTGTATTTCAGGGTGCCGATAATGGTAGCCGCACTGTTGAACTGGCCGTACTGGCCCTGCACCGCGCCCATCTTCATGGGGTCTGCGGCCTGCTCCTGCAGCTTTGCGTAGAGCTGGTCGATCCGCGACCCCAGCACCTCGTTGGCCTGATACAGCGCATGCATCGTGCTGCCCTGATAATAGGGCAGCGAGGTGAGTGCCTGACTTTTGCCGCCGTTCTGCACGGCTTCCAGACAGGCGGTAAGATCGCTCAGCGCGCTCTGTGCGGCCTGTACCTCGGCACTGTCCGCTCCCAGCGTGCTGCCGGCGGTGGTGATGATGTTTGCCGCCGTGTTCATGCGGGTGGTCAGCTCCTCGTTGAGGTTATAGCCGTTGTCTGCCGCCACACCCACCGTGTACCCATTTGCGGACTTCGTTGTACCGGCTGTGCAGCTTGGCGCTGCCAAGCCCAAAAAGGCCGCCAGCATCACCACCACGCTCAGCGCCAGTGCAGCTGCGCGGGTGAAGGGCTGCGGGCAGCTTGCTCCAGCCCTGCCAGCTTCTGCTGCAGAGGTGTCAGCGGCACGGCCTGCTCCGGCTGCTTTTGTTCGCGGTAGCTGCCCGCGTCAAAACCGCCGGAAGTGTCTGTTCTGTTTTTGCGAAAAATCTGCGTTTGCCATCTCAGCTCCGGATCTCCATCATTTTTGCTTTCAGTTCGTCCTCGATGCGGTTCAGCTCCTGCTCGGCGGCAGCGCGCTTTGCGCGGCCCTCGCTCTGGATCTTGTTCAGCTCGTCCAGCGTCTCGATCAGGCTCTTGTTGGTCTGCTGCAGGGTCTCGATGTCCACCACACCGCGCTGAGATTCCTTTGCGGTCTCGATGGTACCCATCTTCAGGGCCTCTGCGTTCTTCTTGAGCAGGTCGTTGGTCATGTCGGTCACGGCACGCTCGGCCTGCATGGCCTGCTGGCTGTGGGCCAGACCCAGTGCCAGCACCATCTGGTTCTTCCACAGGGGGATGGTGTTGACGATGGTGGACTGGATCTTTTCCGCCATCATGGTATTGTTATTCTGCAAAAGGCGGATCTGCGGCCCCATCTGCAGGCTGATGTTGCGGGTCAGCTCCAGATCATAGAGCTTCTTCTCAAAGCGTTCGCACTGGTCGGCCAGATCACGAGCCGCCTGTGCATCCTCCGGCAGGCCGGAAACCTTGGCCTTATCCATGGCCTGCTGCAGCTCGTTTGCGCGCACATCGGCCAGCTTCTTTTTGCCGGCAAGGATATACATGCTCAGCTCCTTGAAGTAGGCCATGTTCAGATCATACATCTTATCCAGCATGGCGATGTCCTTGAGCAGCTGCACCTGATGGCCCTCCAGCATGGACTGGATCTTTTCCACGTTGGTCTCGGCCTTGTTGTACTTCATCTTCATGGCATCCAGCTGGTCGCCCTTCTTCTTGAAGAAGCCGAGGATGCCCTTTTTTTCTTCCTCGCCTGCATCAAAGCTCTTCAGCTCACCGATCAGGCTGGTGATCATATCGCCCACTTCGCCCAGATCCTTGGTGGACACCTTGGAGAGCGCAGCCTCGGAGAAATCGCCGATCTTCTTCTGACAGGCGGAGCCGTACTGCAGCACCTGCTGGCTGTTGGTAATGTCGATCTTTTCAGCAAACTGATCCACCATGGCCTGTTCTTCCGGGGTCAGGTTCACCTGCGGCTGCTCCGGTGCGGCAGCTTCCTGCTGGGCGGGTGCTGCCTTTTCCTCTTCTGCCGGGGTGGGGTCCAGCGTCAGGGTGGGTACTGCGGGTGCATCGAGGTCAAAGTTGAATGTATTATCAGCCATAAGAGATTCCTTCCTTTCCAAATACCGTTTACCTTTTTTCTTAGCTCAGGCCCTGCCCTTTGAGCATGTTCTGCAGCACCGTGATATCTGCAGAAAGATCCATGCTCTCGGCGGCGTACAGGGCATCCAGCTGGTTTTCAAACGCCGTGGCAATGGAAGCAGCATTGTGCTCCACCTCGGTACGGATGGCTGCGGCATTCTCGCCGCGCACGCCCTGCTTTGCCAGCTTTGCATACTGCTGCAGAACGTTCACCGCATCCGGCAGGTAATAGTTTGCGAACCTGCGCACCTGCTTTGCCTTTTCCGGGTTTGCTTCCACCGCTTCCACAATGGAGCGGCCCGCCTTTTCCATGCGGGTCATGGCGGCAGAGAGCTGCGGGTCCGGCAGCTGCTCGTTGAGGGTGTGCAGGGTATCCAGTTTCTGCTGAATGTCGGTCAGCATCGCGTCCACATCCTCCACACCGGTGTGGAAAGGCACTTCGTGCTCCACCACCCGGGGGCGGGCAGACCTTCTGTGCCGCACCAAAGGCCACAAATGCACCGCCCAGCGCCGCCAGCAGCGCCCACAGCTTATACACCGGCAGTACCGCGCACAATACCAAAAAGACCAGTGCCATTGCATAAAATGGCAGAACGCTGGGCTTTCTGGTGCGGATGATTTTGCTCATGTTTCTTCTCCTTGTCCGGGGCATTGCCCCTTATGTCATCCATAATACCGCACCCCGCGAAAAAACGCAAGGCTTTCACGGATAATTTACAACCTGGCCATCATTTGTTGATCCACGGCAAAAGGGCCGCGCCCCAGGTTTCGCGCAGCTTTTCCGGGCGGCAGGCAGCGTTTGCCGGGCTGGTGCTGGGCAGCTTTACCGCTGCAATGCCGGACACCGGCTGCAGATACTTTGTATAGATCCGGTATGCGGTGGCTCCGTTGCAGAATACTGCTTCGATGGGTGCCTTTGCCAGCAGAGCGGCAAATATCATTCGGCACTGCATCCTTGATGGAAGCGTCCGCTGCGCCGGTGATGGTGCAGCGTTCCAGCGTGTCCCAGAGGGCCAGCCCATGGCGCAGGATGATTTGCTTTTTGGCTTCAATGTCCTCACGGGCAGGCACCGGCTCACCGGTCAGCGCGGCCAGCAACGGGCCAGAAGCGGTTCTGCGGGTGGCCGTAGTAGAAGGCCATCTCCCGGCTTTTGGGGCTGGGCCATGTGCCAAGGATCAGCGCCCGGCTGTGTTCGTTATACACCGGTTCAAAGCTCATTGTCCGCCTGCACTTTCAATTTTATCCCAAGGCGAGCCAAGGTCGCGGCCGGACGGCTCTGCTCTGGGGCCGTCGAACCACAGCTCATCGATCAGGTCGGCAAGGCCGTCCTCCCGCACATCGCCAATGATGCGGTCGGCGGCAGCCTTTGCGTCCGGCGTGCCGTTTGCCATGCAGCAGCCAAGGCCCGCTGCCTTCAGCATAGCCACATCGTTGGCAGAATCGCCTGCTGCCACGGCATCGGCCAGTGTCAGGCCCATTTTTTCGCACAGGTCGGCAAGGCCCACGCCTTTGGTCCATTCCACCGCGCACGATGTCGTAGTAGCACAGGCCGTCGGCATTCTGCGCACCCACCTGCATCCAGTGCAGGCCCAGATGGCCGTACTTTGCCGCAAAATCTGCCACGTGCTCCGGCGGCACTGCCGCAAAGGCCGCGTGGGGCATGTCGATCAGGTGGCGATCCTGATCTTCGCCGTCCATACAGTCCAGCCCGATGCTGTTCATCTGCTGATAGCCCCTGTGCAGATATTCATACTCGCAGTAGGCGTAGCAGGCATCCCTGAAATTGAACTGCAGCGGATAGTTATAATCCTCGCAGAAATCCACCAGCGCGTACATTTCCTCAGCGGTGAGCGGGTGCTCGGCCACGATGCGGCCCTCGCGGTCCACCACGCAGGCACCGTTGCAGGTGATGGCATAATCGAACCGGATGCCGCCCAGCTGGCCTTTGAGGTTGACGCACGGATACGCGCGTCCGGTGCTGAGCACAAATCTGCCGCCTGCGGCCTGCAGCTTCTTTACCGCCTTGACCACCTTCTGACGCGGCTTGCCCTCGCCAAAGGGCACCAGTGTGTTGTCGTAATCGCTTGCCAGAATCTTATATTGCATTCTATTCTCCCCTATGGAACTGAGTTTTGTACCAGTATACCATACTTTTTTAAAATTGGGGTGCATTTGGGCATAAAAATAAGGCTACTGCACAGAATTCCATGCAATAGCCTTATTTTGTTTCACGATGCCGTTTTCTTTGCAGCTTCTTCTCGTGATCACGCAAACACGGCCACGACCACCTGCATTGCCACGCCGAGGAATGCGCCTGCACCCCATGTCAGGCCGGTGATGAACAGGTTCTGCTTCCACGAAGGATTGGTGCGCCACAGCACCGCAAGGCCCACGCCTGCACCGGTGCAAAGGCCCGCCACCAGACTGGAAAAGCGCAGAGCACCCTCCACATACAGCTGGGTCAGCAGCACGCTGGCGGCGCAGTTGGGGATCAGGCCCACCAGCGCAGCCACTACCGGCTGGAAGAAGCCCATGCTGCCCAGAAGGTCTGCAAACACATCTTCGCCCACGCCTTCCACGATCAGGCCGAACACCAGACTGAACGCAAAAATGAACACAAAAATCTCCAGCGTGTGGCGCAGGGCCGCTTTCCAGATGGGGGCGGGCTTACCCGCTTCGTCGCTGTGCTCCTCGTGACAGTCCACCTCGTCGGCACTGGCCGGTGTAGCCGCCGGCACAGCGATTTGGGGCAGCACGCCGCGCAGCACAAAATCCAGCACAAAGCCCCACCACAACTGGCCGTATACCACCCTTGATGACCCATGAGCACAGCCAGC
>ENA-OQKQ01000364-OQKQ01000364.1-human-gut-metagenome-genome-assembly--contig:-NODE-364-length-16039-cov-2.711161_pt1 | contig 16039 bp, 11 predicted proteins | sample MGYA00242651_ERZ504803 | MGnify/ENA primary metagenome ERZ504803 (study PRJEB26092, sample SAMD00036380) | human gut metagenome | host: Homo sapiens | study: EMG produced TPA metagenomics assembly of...
AACGTGAAGCCCAGCAGACTCAGATACAGAGAGACTCAACCTCGTTTGACTTCAATCAGATTCTCAATGATAATGGTAACGTGGTGCTCGTTGATGTGCTCGACAAGGATGGTAATACCAAATATCCTGATTCTAGATGTCCTCATCCGTGATGCTGGTGCCAAAGCTAAGGTAGTGGAGTTGAAGAGTGATGGTACTATGTTCCTCATGCTGTGAATAAAGAAGATGTGGCTACAATCTCTTCTATGTCGCTCGATGAATATAAACAAGCTATGCCTGAATCCTCAATGATAGAGGATAATAGTGGAGAGAATAGAGGGTGAGATAGAGGTGGAAACTCCGACAATAGAGGGCGAGATTGCTGCTCCTGCTGAGGAGACTGCTGCTCCTGAATCTGCTGAGACTCCTGCAACAGAACAGACTCCTGCTGCTCCTGCCATTACCCTTGAAGATGGAACCATCGTGCCTATGCTGGAGGATGGCAATCCTGACTTCTCGAAGCTGACTGCCGCACAGACTGCTGAGCTATATGATACTCAGTTCGGTGAGGATGCAGATAGTATCGTATCTGGATATGTGTCTGATGCAAAGAAGGCACTCGACAAGGCTAGCAACATGACCGTGAAGGGTAAGACTTTCGTGGAACAGAAGGCTGCTAAGGATGCCAAGGAGAAGGCTATTGCTGATGCTCAGGCGGCTTATGACTCTGCTATCGCTATCCGTGATGCCTATAACGAGCGACAACTTGCCAAGGTGGAAGATACTGCTGAGGGCAGAAAGGAACTCATTGAGAAGGCTAGAAGAAAGTTCGCTCGCTTGAAGAGTGCGGTGAAGGATGATGCTGAGGCTGTATCACAACTCTATAGGGAAACCATTGGCTCTCTCCTTCATCGTCTGTATGATGGTACTGGCATTGATGTTACCGATACTACTCCGCTTACTGCTGAGGAGTATGTGGCTAGTAACCTCGGTGCTCACTCTCTCAATTATGAGGGTACAGAGACAAGCAAGGGTGTTAAGCAGGAAACTGGATTGAGCAGAGAAGACTTTGCCAAGACTCAGTTGCTCGCTGCTGATGGCAAGGGAACTACTATTGATGCGCTCGTTCATAGCTTGTGGGAGAATCGTCCATCTAACCTTGAATCACTAGACACTCAGGATATTCGCAACGCACTTATCGGTGTACTCAATAGCGGTTTCAAGGCATCGGAAGCAAGGAATTTTGTTGAAAATATTCGCATTGCTCAGGCAGAGAACATACTTGAAGAGCAGAAACGTGCTCAGGAGAATGCAGCCTATGCTGAGCAGCACAAGGCTGAGCCAGAGGCCGAGTTGAAGGCGAAGTCGGATGAAAAGGCTGAGTTGAAGGCGAAGTCAGAGGCGAAGTTGGATAATGAATCGGATAATGAATCTAATGATTTGTCTAATGAAACGGATAATGAGCAGAAAAATGACAATATAAATGATAATATAAATGTTCCTGAGGATGCTACAGATGAAGCTCCTTTAGGCGCACAGCGTGATGAATCTGACCTTCCTTTCTCTGCCAAGGAGAATGGCAAGCAGCAGACAACTGCCGAGCGTGCTGCTGACGTAGAGAAGAATAAGGTGGATGATATGAAGGTCGTTGACAATATCGTGGGCGAGAAGACTCGCAAGGCTTTCGAGAGACTGTCTAAGATGATGGGTGCTACCATTCAATGGCAGTACTCAGACAAGTTGGGTAATGGCTGGATTCAGGAGACTACGGATGCCGATGGCAACGTGCATCGTACCATCTTCATCACTCTTGACTCTTCTATCACGGAAGGTGCTCAGTTTATCTTCGGTCATGAAATGACTCACCAAATCAAGAACCTGAACCCTGCTGCATACAATGAGTTGACTCAGCTTGTGCTTGATACCTATGGCTCTGATGCCTTCGACAAGGCGGTAGATGAGACCATGCAGAGATATTCTGATGCTGGGTTCTCTGGACGTGCTAGAGAGTACTATGCTGAGGAGGTTGTTGCTGATTCGGTAGGTGAAATGATTCGTGACCTGAACCTTGCTCATACTCTTGCGATGAAGATGTCTCATCCTCTGCTCGCTGCTATCCATGAGATATTGCAGAAGATTAAGTTGGCATTCTTTGGCACAGAGTATAGCGATGTAACCAAGAACATCATCCGCTCCATTGAACAAGCCTACGTGAAGACTGCCAATGGTGAGGTGACGAACTCTGAGACTGGCGAAGATGTTTCATTCTCTCTCCGTCAGAAACCTGAACCTAAGAAGAAGGGTATCGGCTACAAGGTGTTTGTGCTAAAGGATGGCAAACTCTATCCACCAATGGTAGCGAACCCTGATGGTGCTGCTACTCCAGTTGGTGTATGGCTCGATGCTGATGCTGCTCCATTGCAGGAGAAAGCAAGACTGGCAGACCTCAGGTTAAGCAGGGCGGCAAGGGAACACAAGGCGGTAGCGGTAAGCTAGCCTATAGACCAGGCTGGCATCTTGGTGTAGTGCCTTACGCTATCCAGTTCAACCGCAAGGATGCTGAGGGCAACAAGACTCTCTTCCCAAAGAACTTCGTTTTCGCTGAGGTGGAGTATGCTGCTGATGTTGATTATCAGGAGGAAGCTCGCCAAGAGGGTATCAATCCATCGGGCAAGTATCAGCATTCATTGGCTGGCTTGAAACATCTGCCTACTGATGGATATTATATGTATCGTACCAACCCGAACCCTGAGACAGACCCTTGGGTGATTACTGGTGCGATGAAGGTGAACCGTATCTTGACCAGAGCAGAGCAAGCAGACTTGGTAAGCAAGGCTGGTCGTGAACCTCAGCAGATTCAGGAGGGCGATATTGTTACTGATGATGTCGTGAACAGCATCAATCAGGAGATAGCTGATGCTCCTAAGTTCTCGTTGAAGGATAATCAGGAGAATCCTCTGAATCAGGATGGTACTTTGAAACTGGATAAGATTAAGTCCGTTGATGAATTGACGGATGAAGACTTCACTAGTGCCTTTCGTAATGTAGAGCTTCCTGCTATACCTAAAGAATGTGGATGCTGCTATAGGGGCAAACGGAAAGCCTATTGTTATCAAGAAGAATATTTTTGAGAAGAATTGGAATGCTCACAAGTTTACTCCTGCTGAAAGCAAAAAGGTATTGAATGATGCTTTATACAATACTGATTTAGTAGGGCACACACAGCCAACAAAGAAGCCTAACCATTGGGTTGCAATCAAGTTGGATGATAAAAGTCCTATCACCGTGTTGGAAGTAAACGACAACAAGAATAATGTTGAAGTTGTTGGTTGGTATACACTTGATGAAAGAAATCTTGGGAGAATAAAAAGACAAGCTGAACGAAATGGCGGCGAACTCATTATGTTAACTCCTAAAGATGATAAGGTGGAAAGCCTTTCCACTCCTCCGCTCAGCTCTGCTGCAAATATAATCAATTCTTTTGAAACTACCAAGGAAAATGGCGAAAAAGTTGATGTTGAGGGCACAAAATTCTCATTGAAAGATGAAGAATACCTGAAAGCGGTGGAAGATGGCAATATGGAAAAGGCTCAGAAGATGGTGAATGAAGCTGCTGATGCTGCTGGCTATTCTACAGATTCCAGCTATCAAGGTACATCTGCCTTCAATGGTGCTGCACCTTGGGGTAATGGTTACTTCTTGACAAAGGACGAACGCAAGGAGGCATGGGATAATGGCGAGTTTGAAGGTGAATCAACTCTTGGTGATTATATCAATGATGATATTGATGGCGGCAACTTGGAGGAGTTGACTAATGCCGCATCTTATCGTGCAGCTGACCCTATGCGTAAGGAGGCTATTGATAACGTTCGTAATGCTATTCAGAAGAAAGCTAAGACTATTACAATGTATCGTAGTGTTCCTTCTGATGTGAAGGAAGGTTCTTTCCGAAATGGTGACTGGGTTACTCCAAGTCGTGCTTATGCTGTTGATAATGCAAAATTGCATGGATGGGGTGACGATTACAACATCATCGAACAAAAAGTTCCTGTTGATGATGTGTGGTTTGATGGCAACGATATTGCAGAATGGGGCTATGGTCGTGAGGAAGATTATATCAATGATACAGACTTCGCCTATAAGAACAGCAAGAACAACAAAAAGTTGCTTGATGCCGTTACCTATGATGATAATGGTAATGTGATTCCTTTGTCTCAGAGATTCAATGAGAAGAATAAGGATGTGCGTTTCTCTTTGAAGGATGAAAAAACTCTTGCAGGAGTGCATAACATTACTGAGGAGAAACTGAGAAAGGCTTTGAAGCTGGGTGGCTTTGCCAATCCTTCTTTAGCTGTAATTGATACCAACAAGACTGGTCACGACAACTTTGGAGAGATTTCCTTCATCGCTCCTTCTGCCCTTTTGGATAAGCGTACTGGCAATACTGGTGGTACATGGATAACTGATGCCTATACTCAGCGTTATCCTTCCGTAGAGCGAGAAATGAGCGAAAAGGGGTATCGGAAGTTTGAAGACTGGGTTGATAGCCTTGATTACCCAAGTGGAGCTAAGGCTGAGATTGAGAGACAGGCAAAGGATGCCCTAAGTGACAATAATGCTCCTGCTTGGGAGTTGATGTACTTGAAGGAAAAGGGTATTGATATTAAGGAGTATGATTCAAGAATTGATTATCGCTGGAAAGAGATTATCAGTGACCATCCTACTGCCGAGGATATTTTGAATAGTATGAAGACTGACCCTGAACTGAATGAAAAGGTTACAAGTCTGGCTAAGCATGCCATCATCCATCCTACTTGGGAAAAGGTTTCTTTGGAGGTGAGAAGAAAGATGTATAAGGAGACTGGCGTTAAGGCTAGCCCTATCAATCCACAAGTAAGAAAACAGACTAAGGAAATCTTTGAGCGTGACTATGCGCCAACCTTGCTTAACAAGGACGGCAGTCCAAGAAAAAAAGATGTGAAGAAGGTTGTTGAGGATATTGTGAAGGAACATAACGATACCAAGAAGTATGACTTCTATCTGTCTAAGGTGAAGGCTAGTAATTACGTCAACAAGAATGGTCTTTATGATGATTACATCAGATGGCAGGAGAACAAACTGGATGAGTTCGGAACGAAGAACCGTATCTTCCGTGGCTATACTAGGGATGGTTCCCGAAAGTATGTGCCTGAGACTCTTGAAAATGTTTCAAAGGCTATGAGGGAAGAAGCAGATGGGCAGACCAATGGAAGCGAATATACCTCGTTTGGTAGCTTTATCGCAAAGTTGGCTAGTCGTGTTGATTCTACAGACGAAATGCGTGCCAACAAGGATAAGTTGTCTTCTAATAAGGATAAGGAAGAATTTTACGAGAAATGGAGTGATGTTTATTATGACCTTGCCAAGTTCTTGTATAATGATGTGTTCTATGGTGAGCAGAGACTTCACGATATTGTATTGCAGTCTGACCCTAAGAAGTATGCCAAGAAAGAATATGGCATTACCCTTACTCCTACCTTCATGAAGAAACTGGATGCCTTGAAGAATGCAGTACAGACAGAGTTGAAGAGTGCGTACTTTGAGACTAAGTACAACAGACCTCTCCGTCTAAACGAGTTTGCTGCTGCTGTGGTTCCTGATAACTTGGGCAAAGATGTACGCAAGGGTATAGAGAATGCTGGCTTACCAATGTATGACTACGACCCGAATAAGGAAGGTGACCGCAGTCGTGCTTTCAATGAAGCTATCAATAGTAGCGACAATATCCGGTTCTCTCTCGCTGGTGTGCGTGGTGCGGCTGCTGCTGACAAGGCAGAGGAGCGTAATGCTCGTATGGATAATCTCTCCGTGGCTCGCAAGATGGAAGAAGAGAAGAAAGATGCCAAGGCTATCAAGATGGCTACTGGATGGGAGCGTGGTGCTGATGGCAAGTGGAGATACGAAATTCCTGATGCCAAGATAAAAGACACAATGAATGTAGGCGGTGGACAAATCGTTAAGCGTTACGAGGATGATATGCTCTGGAATGGCGGCAAACTATCTGATGTGATTGATGCACCTGAATTATTTAAGGCTTATCCTCAGTTGAAGGGTGTTCGTATTGATACTGATGCCATTATGAACGATATGCCTTCACATGGTGAATATGATTCAAAAACCAACACCATAACCATTCATGCTGATGAGTTGAAATATATGAATGACATATTGAATCACGAGATTCAGCATGCTATTCAAGATATAGAGGGTTTTGCCAAGGGCGGTAGTCCTAGATTGGTTAGAGGTGAAGTCAAGAAGAGGTTCGATGAGGTCACCAAACAGATTAAGCAGCTACGTGCAGAAGGTAAGGAAGATGAGGCGAAGGCTCTCATAGAGAAGAACAGAGGTCTGTATAATGCCTACACAAAGAATGATGATTTCAATAGCTACAAGTCGCTTGCTGGCGAAGTGGAAGCAAGAAATGTGCAGGAAAGAATGAATATGACTCCTGAGGAAAGAAGAAAAACTCTCGCAGAATCTACTGAGGACGTGGCTCGCAAAGACCAGATTTTCTTGGGTGTTGGCGATGTGTCCTTCTCTCTCCGTGATATGGCTGACGGAAAGGAGAGTGGGGCGGCTGATATGGCTGAGGATTTGAAGAGTCTGAACACTCCTGATGAGGTGGATGATGCTATCAAGACTGCCATTGATGATATGCCTAGCGGCTGGCAGATGGCTAACAAGAAGATGATTCATATTGTTCAGGCTTTGGGCGAGAACCGCAAGGCAGAGATTGCTGGCGAGGAACCTAAGTTCTCCCTGAAGGATGGCACTCTCATTAAGGCTGGAACATACTTTAGCGGTGGCGGTCTTGTTGAGGAAGGCTTGAAGGGTATCATTGACCCAGTGGTGGCAGTGGAGTATGACGAGAAGATAAGCGGTGTTTATCGCAACAACTTCGGACAGCACATCGTTACTGCTGATGTTCGTGATGTTGACCCAAGAGAGTTGGTGAAGCAGATAGATGGCGAGGTGGAGTACTTCCATGCCAGCCCAGTCTGCAAGAACTACTCTCAGGCAAAGAGTAACCATGCTGAGGTGGAACTTGACAAGGAGACTGCTGCTAGCACTGCCGAGTTCATCAATGCTATCAAGCCAAAGGTGGTGACCATTGAGAACGTGAAGGGATATAAGGATTCCGAAGCGATGAAGACTATCACCGATGCTCTGGATGCCAACGGCTATACTTGGGATGCAGATGTGTATAATGCTGCTGACTATGGCGGCTACACAAACCGAGAGAGATTGATTGTCCGTGCGGTTCGTGATGGTAAACTTCCTGCCAAGCCTGAGAAGATGGCACGCAAGAGCGGATGGTATGAAGCTGTGGCTGATATTATCCCGACCCTGACCGAGAAGAAGAATGGTGTGGCTCCTTGGATGGATATTCGCTTGAAGGCTGATGGCATTGACTGGCGAAACATTGACAAGCCATTGTATGTGATGGGTAGTGCCTATGCTGATGGAAAGGTTCCTCATGCCTTTGCTGATGAACTCCTGCCAACACTCCGAACCAAGAGTGGTGATGTGATTGTGATGCCTGATGGTAAGGTATATCGTGCCTTGGGTAGAGTGCTCGCAAGAGTATCAGGAGTGAGCGATGATTACAAGATGCCATTCTCTGAGAACCTGAGCCATACAATCATCGGTAATGGTATTCCTACCCAGTTGACCGAGCATGTTATTGCTCCTCTTTTGCAGAACACCTTGCGTCCAACTACTCCTGATGATGGTAATACCCGATTCTCTTTGCGCTATGACCAGTTTGAACACGACCTGAACCAGTGGAAGAAGGATAATAATCTGCCTAAGGATGCCCAGCGACCAACCATCCCACAACGAAACGCTGGTGAGAGTGCCGTTGACTTTCTGAGGAGAGTAGACGAGTACCGAAAGCAGATGGCTCTGTGGAAGACTGCTCCAACCTACGAACAGCATCTTCTGAGTGATGATACTGCCCTTGGAGAGTTCAACCGAGAGTTGCAGCGTGGCTCCGTCCTCAAACGTATCGCTTTCCAAGATAGTATGCTGGCTATCCGCAAGGCTCAGGAAGCTATCATGAAGGAAGTGGGTGTTGACCGTCTGAATATGGCTGAGGATGCCTATACTGCCGAGAACAGAAGTCATGGCAAGGGAAAGAACGAGTTTGAGGAGTACAACAATGAGTTCTTGCAGCCATTGAGAAAGGCTTATCATCAGATGAAGAAGATACTGGGTGATAGCTATGATAATGTACGTATCTACATGATGGCTAAGCATGGCTTGGAGCGTGATGCACAGATGGCTTTCAAGAAGTCTCTGGAAGCTGACTATGAGGACGTGGCTCAGAGAAGTGCGGCATACAACGCTTACAAGGGCGATATGAACCGTATCATTAATGATAGCGACCTGGAGTTTGGCAGAGTAGACTTCACTACTTGGAGACAGAGAGACAATGCACTAAGGGTGAAATATTCTCCATCTTATATGGACTATCGCTACGACAAGAATGGTATTGCCTACGATTACTCAGGTTTGTCTGCTCTCTTTGACGGCTCAGACTTTGAGGAAGATGCCTACAAACTGGTAAAGGATATTGAGGATAAGTATGTAGCCGAGACTCACAACCTCTGGGATGCAACGAATGCGGCTACCAAGAAGATTCTCCGTGATGGCTATAAGGCTGGCATGATGAGCAAAGATACTTATCAGTATGTGCGAGATATGTATAGCCATTATATTCCTCTCCGTGGCTGGGATGGCACTACTGCCGACCAAGTATGGGACTATGTTGGTGGTGGCAAGGGTGCTTTCAACCAGACCTTGAAGACGGCACACGGACGAGCCTCTATCGCTGATGACCCTATCGCCTACATCGAGAATATGGCAGAAAGTGGAATCCTGCTGAACAACAAGAACTGGGTGAAGCAACACCTGATGCTCTTGGCTCAGAATCATCCAACTTCCCTGCTGACCCTGAGCAAGGCTTGGTACGTGAAGAGTACGGATGCCAACGGCAACGAGGAGTGGATTCCTGCTACACCTCAGATTACTTCTCTGATGAATAGCAATCAGGTGAAGGCTGCCATTGATGCTTTCGAGGAGAAGATGGAGCAGATGGCTCAGACTGGCGATGCTACCCAGCAGAGAGATGGATTGAACATAGCCTATCCTCAGACTCATAGCGAGGAGAGAGAACATGAGGTGCGAGTGATGAAGGATGGCGAGGAATATGTTATCTACGTGAATGGTGACCCTCAGTTGGCTCAGGCTATGAACAATACCAGAGCACACCGAGTGAGTGAAGGAATCAAAAATAGTATCAGTAAGAGGGTTATTGCTGTTGTTGGTAGAAAGATGGCTGTTGCCTATACTAGTCTTTCACCTCTCTTCATCCCTTCCAACTACTTCCGAGACCTGACCATGACACTGGCATCTACCGCTATTCGTGAGGATGCAAAATATAACTATCTGCTCAGAAAGAATCTGGCTACCTCTTGGAATCTCGGTTTCATGCTGAGAGACTATCAGAACGGCAAGTTGAGGGAGAAGGTAAGCAACGGAAACGCTACCAAGAAGGAACAGATGTTCTATGACTTCATGATGAATGGTGGAGAGACTGGCTTTGTATCTTCGCTTGATGTGGAAGACTTGAAGAAGAAATTCAAGAATGATTTGAAGGATTTGGATAGATGGAAGGCGAACCCAGTAAAGGTTGGTCACACAATCATGGATAGTATCGAGTTCCTGAATAGAGCAATTGAGGATAGTAACCGATTTGCGGTTTACATGACCTCTATTCAGTATGGACGTTCCGTTGATGAGGCTGTGAATGATGCCAAGGACGTGACCTTGAACTTCAACCGCAAGGGTACTGGAGAACATAGCTGGCAGACTATTAGAAATCTCTATCTCTTCATCAACCCAGCAGTACAGAGTTTGCAGACCTTGGGTGCGCTTGCCAAGCATCATCCTTTCAAGTTCACGGCTGTTACTGCATCGTGGTTGGCGAGTGGTGTACTCGTACCTATTGTTAATGTCGCTCTAATGCAGTTGGGTGCTGCCTTTTTGGGTGGCGATGGTGATGATGATAAGGATTGGTACAAAGATATATCTAAGAAGTACTGGCAGTTCTCCAAGTGGGATAGACGAAACAACTTTATTATGTGGGTTCCTACTACCCATGAGTTCGTGAAGATTCCTCTTGCTCAGGAGTTCCGTGCTTTCTACGGTTTGGGTGATATGATTGCATCCAAGATGATGGGTGGAGAATTGGCTGAGGAGAGTTGGGAAGACTATGGTTGGGATTTGGTTGGTCAGGTTGTTGATATGCTTCCGCTTGACCCTACTGGCTATGATGGCAATATTGCTGTCAGTCTGATGCCGAATGCTATTCGCCCAGTCTTTGAGTTGGCTTTCAATGTAGACTTTACTGGCAAGCCATTATTCAAGGAGACAGAGTATAACAAGTATGACCCTAACTTTACCAAGGCATACGTGGGCACTCCTGATTGGCTGGTACGTGCATCCAAGATGGTTAACTCAATCGGAAACGACTATCCAGATGTGCAGCAGAACAGCATTGATGCTTTCGGTGACCCAAGATACAATCTGAATAACCCTGCTGTGGTTGACCATGTATTGTCTTCTTATCTCGGTGGTGCTTACACCATGGGAAGTCAGGTGCTCGGTTTGCTTACCAAGTCGCTCAATGACCCGAAGGAAATCAAGGTGGCTGATATTCCATTATTCAGCAAGTTCGTCAGCAATCCTGATGATAGACCAGTTACTAAGAAACAAGGTGATGAGTTCTGGGATATGAAGGAGAACCACGACCGTGCAGCCAATACCCTGAGCAAGTTGAAGAAACAAGCTAAGGTAGATGGCGATTACTCTATGCTGGAGCGGTTCTACGGCTCTGAGGAGTACAAGCAGTACAAGCAGGATGATGTGAAGGTGAAGAAGTATGAGGAAGACAAGAAGAAGGAACGTGCTGAGGAGAGTGGGGAGGAGTATAGACCTCACAAGTTGAATGCCGAGGATATATACAAGGCTCATGCTACTCCGAAGGATGATTTCGAGGACTTGAAGCTGAAACAACTCTACACTAAGTTGAACGGATTCAAGTCTGCCTACGACCTCTTGGTTGATACGGCTCCAGTCAGAGCGATGGCTACTACAACACCAACAAGGCTGCCATTGATGCCATTGACGAGATTTCCATCGATAAGCAGGAGATTTCCGAGTTGAAGAAAGGTTTCTTGGATGATGGCAAGGATGCCTACAACGCTGAGGACATGAAACAGATTCGTGACCTGAGAAAGAGGATTCTTGCCGTGCTGGAGAAGGCTAACAAGGTAGTTGTGGCTAACCAGAAGGCGAAGACTGAGAAGTAATACATATATGACTATCCCCTGAAAGTGCTATGCTTTCGGGGGATAATTGCTTTCAATCTGAAACTTTTTACCTCTTTTTCTTGTGTAAATCTATCAATCTGTAAGTATTTATAAAGTTTAACTTTTAAAGTTGTGTATAAATGTAGCTATTTCCTAATTTATTATTATATTTGCCACCTCTAATATTTTTTGTTAAATAAGTAGAAGAACCTCAATCATATAAACTTTTAGAAAACAATGGCTTATGAGAAAAGAAGAAGACGAAGACCAACGTGTCAGGAAGTTAATTGGAGAGATAACGAAACTTATCCCCGAACGCAGCAAGATTAAGACGGACTTGCTTTATTTCAAGTATGCGCCTATATTGGTCATGCTTTTCAGATGGTATAGTGTATCTCAGTTCTACGACAACAAGATGGAGATAACGCTGTGGTATGAAGAGAACGAGGAACCTATCTGGTTCTTCTACTTCATCACTTACATTCTTTACCCGATTTCTCTTTGGAAAGGTCAGGTACTGCACAGATTGTGCGTGGAGTGGAGAATACCGCTCTTATATTCAGCAGGAGTCAACGTAATACACATCATGTTCGGCTCTATCGTTATCACAAACCAGATGTACTATTGTGATATGTTCCTGATTACACTCATTTTAATTATATATGCTTATGTTGCAATTAGTAAATTACAGCATCATCGAAGCTGGACTTCGTGCTCTCGCAGATAAGGCACATGAATCAGCAGTTGCCCAAGCAGAGGGCAAGCCTATCCCTTGCGGTCTGTCGGAAGGAGATATGGAACTTGTGGCACTTCTTACTGCCATGATGAATGATACACAAGCCAACAAGGGCTGGTGTGCTCACGAAATGGGCAAGTCTATCTCATCCTTTGAAAAGTATGTTCACGATGGCAAGATACCCGAAGGCATCCACGACCAGTTCGGGCATGAAAAGAAGTGGAATAAGTCGCTCATCCGATACTTTGCCAACAAGAAGGCTTTCTTCCGCAAGCTATCACGAAAGTATGGCATAAACCTCTAGAAGTAGCTACACATTTTATATATATAGGAGAGACCCAATCGCCCCTCCTGTATATTTACGACCTTTTTCGTAACCATAAATCTTTGCTAATCACACACTTATACAATCTTTTGCGAGTTTATCAATCTCTATTCATATTATTCGTATCTTTGTACTCGTAACGTTACGTAGTATTAATCAATTAATGTTTAACAAAAGATTCAGGATAATATGGAAAGTAAAACGTATGTATTCGGAAATGAAGGCTCTACATCTAACAATGGGATGCTCGGTCTTCTTGCGCCTCTACTCCAGAAGCAGGGTGTCGACCCAAATGTCCTTCTTGCCATGAAGGGAAACAATGGTTTCGGTGGCGAAGGTGGATGGTTCATGTGGGTAATCTTCCTTTTCTTCCTCATGGGCTGGGGAGGTAACGGCTGGGGAGGTTTCGGCAATAATGGTCGTGGTGGTCTCGCAAACGAGATTAACAATGACTATGGTCGTGGTCTCCTGATGGATGCCATCGGTGGCAACCGCAATGCGCTCAGCAATTTGGCTACCCAGTTGAACTGCACCGAAGGTCAGATTCAGAGTGCTATTTCTGCCTTGACCTCTCAGGTTCAGAGTGTAGGTAATCAGGTTGGTATGAGCGGTATGCAGACTATCAATGCCTTGCAGCAGGGTAATATGCAGATTGCTCAGCAGATTGCCAACTGCTGCTGCGAGAACCGCTTGGCTATCTGCCAGCAGACTGATACCTTGCAGAATGCCATCAACAACGTAGCTAATGGTCAGGAGCGTGGTTTCGCAAACGTAGCTTACGAGACCCAGCGACAGACTTGTGACTTGCACAACGCTATCAAGGATAGCACTCAGACCATCGTTGACGGTCAGAAGCAAGCTGAAATGAGAGAGTTACAGAACAAGATTGATGCTCTTCGTGAAGAGAACAGCACCTTCAAGTCTTCTGCTATGACCTCTCAGATTGTTGGTCAGGCTGTGGCTCCTATCAATCAGGTATTGGCTGGCTTGCAGAATGAGGTGGCTGGTATCAAGTGTAAGTTGCCTGAGACCGTTACTACTCCTTATAGCCCATTTACTGCGGTTCCTAACTGCGTGGCTTATCAGGCTGGCTTGTATGGTTTGAATGCTGCTAACAACGGATTCTGGGGTTAAAGAAAGGAGGCTGCTATGTTTTGGTTAAGACCATATACAAGGGTGAATCGTAATGGTTCGGCAGCTATCGCTTCTACGGGCGTGGTTGTGAACACCAACAATGTTGTTTTCTCGTTCAAAAACCACGCCTTCCTGAATGCCAGCTACAGAGGAACGATTTTCGTGAACCTGATGCAGGCTATTCCGACTGGAACGACTGGTACGCTGCCTATCCTTTTCGAGACCAACGGAAGTACTCAGGCTGTGACCAAGTATAATGGTGAACCATTGACGGTTGCAGACGTGCAGGGAACTGGTGTTTATCAGTTTTGGTTTGAGAGAGATACTAACACCCTACAGATGATGTCGGGTATTGTTTAACAAGAATAGATAATAGGAGATTATATTATGTTTCAAGGTTTAAGAACTAATTCTTTATTCTATGTCCTAGACAAGGGCGAGAACCCGAACTTGCGAATCGGTCAGGTGGTTTCAGTAAGCAATCCTCAGACGAAATATCCTACCTTTAACAACGGCTTTACTCCTCAGCCTATGGAGACCGTAGTGGACGTGAAGGTGAAGCTGGGTGACGAGGAAGTGGATTTCAAGCAACTGCCAGCAAACGGACAGATAGCGAACGACAAGAACCTTGTGGTTAGCGACAATAAGGATGCTATGAGTGCAGAGGTGGATGCCATGCTGAGACAATCCAAGGCGATACTGGAGAGCGTAGATTACAACAAGAGGGTAGTAGAATCTTGTGAGGGAATGCTACAGCAACTCAACCCCCAGATAGCCAAGGAGAAGGAACAGACCGAGAAAATCAATAAACTGGAAGGTAAAGTTTCAGGCATTGAGGGCAAGATTGACAAGATGATGGGATGGCTTCAACAGACCATGAGCAAGTAATCTCCTATCTATTCACTTAAAAATCATAAGATTATGGTAATGATTGAGATTACAGAAGATAAGTTCGATGATTTGTATGACAACATCGAGTCTATGCTGGTTTTGGCAGCAAGGCTATGTCTTGTACTGAAAAAGATGAAGCAGGAGCGTATGGGTGAGCGTATGCCTGATTATCGTGACGATTGGAGAAGAGAACGTGAGGAACGTGAAGAGCGTGAGAACAGACGTAGATTCAACAACGTCAACGATGATTGGAACTACCCGAACCGCTATGGTGAAAGAGGTGGTGGCGGCTACAATGGTGGCGGTCGCTAGTGTTTAACTTGGGAGTTTTGGCACCGACATTTATGTCGTGACCAGACTCCCTTTAATATTCAGTAATATGGGAAAATGCAGAATGCCATTGGATATGTATGACCTCAAACCTGAGGCGATGGTTGCCTATCTCAGATACAATGGCTATCATTTCAGTAAGAAGATGTGCGAGTGGGCGGTGAGCCTGATGTACAAGTATGACCCTTCTACCAAGCGTGATGTAAGTGTCTCGTTTTGGGATAAGGAGAAGGTGGATGCCTTGCTGCTTGGTCAGGGAATTGAGGTGAAGAATAAGATAGGCTACGACCATGTATATGTGGCGAATATGGCGAGGGCAGACTTCTACAAGTCTTCCATCAAGGATGAGGAGCAGCTAGCCCAGTTTATCAAGGATATGGTGGATGATGCCGACCAGAAGGATGGTTTCATATTTAACAGATTTTATGCAGACTGCTGCCACAATGGTGTACCTATCCCTTGGGAAGATGTGTTATGATGAGAAGAGTGATTGAACTCCCTAAGTACGAATGGAGCATAGTGTGTTTCATAGGTTATCAGCCACCTGATGCCGATGAGATATGCCATGCTCTTTCGGATATTGGCTGCAATGGAAATCCGTTATCAGAGGCATACGAGCACATGTCTTTATCGAGTGGAGATAGAGGTCTTACCTATTCCAACCTATCAGAAAGAAGGAGCGTGCTTGCCATTGGGAAATGTGAGTCTGATGGTAGCATTATCAATACAATCGGTCATGAGCTTCTTCATGTTGTAGCGCATATCTGTGAGCAGGATGGAATAGATATGCTGAGCGAGGAACCATGTTATATGATGGGTAGTTTATGCGAGAAGTTCTTCAAGGTGTATGATTAATGTTACTTCTACTTGGTGCATAAGAAAAGGGTGAATCTTTTGACTCACCCTTCTTCTTTTATCTATATGGTTTACTCTCAATACTTTGGCTCCTCATACACCAAGTTATGCTCATCTACGTGTTTCTACAAAGTCACTCCATTCAGCGAGACAGTATATCCGTTTGACTTGATAGTCGCTAAGGCTGTGTCTGACGCAGAAGAACGAGTACCATTTGTGCAGAAGATTTGGGTCACTTGCAAAAGCGTGTGGATAGCATAGCACAATAAAAGCAAGCAGGTGTACGTTTATAGAGTAAACGTTAGAACAAAATGGAACAGTTGAGAACAGCGTACCTACTATTCTGTATCAAGTGGAGCAGTAACACGAAAAATG
>ENA-OQKQ01000369-OQKQ01000369.1-human-gut-metagenome-genome-assembly--contig:-NODE-369-length-15870-cov-7.825002_pt1 | contig 15870 bp, 10 predicted proteins | sample MGYA00242651_ERZ504803 | MGnify/ENA primary metagenome ERZ504803 (study PRJEB26092, sample SAMD00036380) | human gut metagenome | host: Homo sapiens | study: EMG produced TPA metagenomics assembly of...
TTTTTCTTCGAAATATTTTGAAAGAATTTCTGCCTTATGAGGGCCTAATACTTCTGAAAGTTGTTCAAAGGATGCTTCTTTCATCGTTTTTCACGCTCTTAAACTTGCTCAGTAAGGGCTTCTTTAGCCTTTGGACCGATGCCTTTGATATCGTCTAATTCTGAGTGAAGAGCATGTTTGCTGCGCTTGTCGCGATGGAAGGTGATGGCGTATCTGTGCACCTCATCCTGTATCTGTGTCAGCACCTTGAACAGTTCACTTTCGGGTGGTAGGGCGATGGTTTGAGGAGGGAATCCGAAGAGAAGTTCGTTGGTGCGGTGACGGTCGTCTTTGGCCAGTCCTGCGATAGGAATATCCAGGTGTAATTCGTCAACAATAACCTCTCTTACTACGTCCATCTGACCCTTTCCGCCATCGGTAATAATGAGGTCAGGAAGTGCAGTTTCTTCCTCTATCATGCGACTGTACCGGCGTCTTACCACCTCTTGCATGGATGCGTAATCATCAGGTCCTTCCACCGTTTTGATGTTGTATTTACGGTAGTCTTTTCTGGATGGTTTCATACCTTTATATACGATGCAACCTGCCACGGCATCAGTACCGGATATGTTGGAATTATCAAAACATTCTATCTGATACGGCAGCTTTGGAAGCTTCAGTTTTGCTTGTAATTCCTTCATCAATCGGGTCTGTTTCTGCTCCGGATTGAGCTTTTCTGCCTGCTTCAGACGGTCGAATTTATACTGCTTGCAGTTCATTTCCGACAGCTCCAGAAGGTGCTTTTTGTCTCCTCTCTGGGGTACGAAGAAGGTTGCATCTTTCAGCTTCCATTCCATTTCGAAGGGCACGATTATCTCCTTCGATGTGGAATGGAAACGCTCTCTGATTTCCGGAATGGCTGTAATCAGAAGTTCCTCGTCACTCTCTTCTAACTTGCGTTTGTATTCGTATGTGAAGCTCTGGTTGATGGTGCCGTTTTTTACGTGAATATAGTTGATGAAGGCGTTTTTGTTGGCATCATCATTTACGATGGTGAAGACATCTACATCCGTAATTGTATGGCTTACCACCTCGCTTTTTGCCTCAAATTCATCCAGTAATTGATACTTTTTCTTATATTCTTCGGCTATTTCAAAGCGAAGAAGTTCGGCATTTTTCATCATCAAATCGTAGAGATATTTGCTTACTTCCCGCGTGTTTCCCTTCAGAATTTCACGTGCCTGGCGCATGTTTTCCTGATATTCCTCATAGCTCTGCTTGTTGATGCAGGGTGCTCCGCAGTTGTGGATATGATACTCCAGACACGGCTTGTATCTGCCTTCTGCAACGCCTTCTCTGGTGATAGGCATTCTGCAGGTGCGGGGCTTATAAAGCTTCTTGATGACCTCTAAAACGGCATACATGCTGCCGATATGAGGGTAAGGACCGAAGAAGGTTCCCACTTTTTTATTGATATGACGAGTCTTGAAAATGCGTGGAAAATACTCGTTTGTTACGCATATAGAGGGGTATGTCTTGCCGTCTTTCAGCAGGACATTGTATCTTGGATTATACTTTTTGATCAGGCTGTTTTCGAGCAAAAGTGCGTCTTCTTCTGTGTTTACGACCGTATAAGATATGTCGTGAATCTTAGAAACAAGCACCTTTGTCTTGTATCTGTCTACCTCTTTATGGAAGTAGGAAGATACTCTTCTCTTCAGATTTTTCGCCTTTCCCACATATATAATCGTATGATTTTCGTCGTAATATTGGTAGCTTCCTGGCTTTTCCGGCATACTTAAAACGATGTTTTTAAGCCTTGCCAAGCGCTCCTCATTCTCTTGTTTCGTCATATTTTACTTGTTTTTAAAGGGAAAACGAGCGCTACTGTTTCACGTGAAACGGCAACGCTCTAGTGTCTTTTACTGCTTCCTTGCTGCTTCCTTGCTGCATTCTCGCAGTATTTCTTGCAGTCTTTTTGCAGCTTATAACTGTAATAAAGTAGTTACTTCAACGTCTGGATCAAAGGAGTTTCTGCCTTCGAAATTCTCGTTTACGAGTTCAATGATGAAGTTGGCATATACCTTTTTCGGATGGAATTTCTTTACCAGATCGCATGCTGCTTTCATGGTTCCGCCAGTAGCGAGGAGGTCATCGTGGAGGAGTACGATGTCGTTCTCGTTGATGGCATCTTCGTGGATTTCGATGGTGTCGATACCATATTCCTTAGCATAACTTTCCTGTACGGTTTTGCATGGAAGTTTGCCTGGTTTGCGGCATAAAACTACACCGGCTCCGAGACGTATTGCGAGGGCTGAAGACATTACGAAACCGCGTGATTCGATGCCTACAATCTTGGTGATTCCTTTGTCTTTGTAGAGTTCATACATCTCATCGCTGATCTCTTTTAAAGATGCAGGATTCTTGAAAAGGGTTGAAACGTCGCGGAAGTTCACACCCTTGATTGGCCAATCTGGAATGCAACGCAGATTGTCTAATAATAGCTGATTGTTCATTACTTTTTATGCTTTAAATTGATACTTATTTTGTTCTTTTTCTTGTTCCTTTTTATGGGCTTTTTGCCCGTTTATTTTTGCCTTTTACTCGATTTTATCCGCTTTTGTTTCACGAATTGCTGAAGTTTTACTTTAACCGCAAAACACTTGATGCAACCTTTCTTAAGCGGTTGAGCATCAAATGTTTTGTTGATAGTCTGTTTCACGTGAAACATTGGAAATTCCCTTGTGCTTCGCTGTGAAACGGCTTATCTTCCGAGTAATACAAGCATCACGTTGATATCGCTTGGTGATACGCCCGGAATTCGGCTTGCCTGTGCCAAAGTTTCCGGGTCGATTCGCTCGAGTTTCTGGCGTCCTTCTGTGGAGATTTCGTGGAGCTCGGAATAGTTGAAACGGCCCTTGATTTTGATGTCCTCCAAACGGTGCATCTTATCGGCAATGAGACGCTCTCGTTCGATGTAACCTTTGTACTTCATCTTGATTTCTGCAGCTTCCGTTATCTCTTCCTTTCGGTTAGCTGGTGTTTCCAGTGCAGCCTTCAGGTCCGGAATAATCTCCGAAAGATTCGTGAGATTCAGATGCGGACGAGCGATGAGGTCGATGAGCTTGCAGCCGGCGCGAAGTGGAGTAGTGCCGAGTGCCTCCAGTTTTGGATTTATCTCATCCTTCTTGATAGGATAGTTGGCGCAGAATTCGATGATTCTTCCGATGGCTTCTTTTTTCTCTATCCACCAGTCGTAACGGTCGCGCTTGGCAATTCCGAGTTCGTATGCTTTTTCGGTGAGTCGGGCATCGGCATCGTCCTGGCGGAGCAGAATGCGGTATTCGGCTCTGGAGGTAAACATACGGTATGGTTCGTCAACTCCCTTTGTGGTGAGATCATCGATGAGTACCCCGATATAACTCTCATCGCGGTTCATCTCGAATGTTTTGTCGCCAACACAATGCAAGGCTGCGTTGATTCCGGCCACGGTTCCCTGTCCTCCTGCTTCCTCATAACCGGTGGTTCCGTTCACCTGTCCGGCAAAGAAGAGACCTTTGATGATTTTCGACTCCAGTGAGTGTTTGAGTTGGGTAGGGTCGAAGTAATCGTATTCGATGGCGTATCCCGGTCTGTAAATCTTGGCATCTCTCAAAGCAGGAATCTCGTGAAGTGCATTCAGCTGGATATCCATCGGCATGCTCGAAGAAAAACCGTTCAGATACATCTCGTTCGTATCTTCGCCTTCCGGTTCCAGGAAGAGCGGATGCTGATCTTTGTCGGGGAAGGTGACGAGCTTTGTTTCTATACTCGGACAGTAACGTGGACCGGTACTCTGAATCTGACCATTATATAAAGGTGAGTCAGCGAGACCGCTTTTTAAAGTTTCGTGTACCTTCTTGTTGGTGTAGCAAGTCCAGCAAGGCAATTGTTTCAGAACCCGATGTTCTCCCATGTAAGAGAACTGGTGGAAATTGCTGTCACCTGGCTGTTCTTCCATATCTTCGAAATGAACACTTCTTTTGTCAATTCTGACCGGAGTGCCGGTTTTCATTCTGGCTGTAGTGATACCCCATCGGGTGATGCTCTCCGTAAAGTTGTGTACGGCAGGTTCGGCGCATCTTCCGCCTTCTACCATCTTTCTTCCTACATGCATCAGTCCGTTGAGGAATGTTCCAGCGGTGATGATGATGCTCTTGGCATAGAATTCGGCTCCCCAGATGGTTTTTACGCCGATGGCTTCTCCGTTAGCTACGAGCAGTTCGTCAGCCTGGTCTTGCCAGATGTCGAGGTTGTCAGTATGGTCGAGGATGGTTCTCCATTCCCAGATAAACTTTCCTCTGTCGCATTGGGCACGGGGGCTCCATACGGCAGGACCCTTGCCGATGTTGAGCATTCGGAACTGGATGGCGGTTTTATCTGTTACGATACCCATCTGTCCGCCCAAAGCATCGATTTCGCGCACAATCTGTCCCTTGGCAATACCTCCGATGGCGGGGTTGCAACTCATCTGACCAATCTTGTTCATATCCATCGTTATCAAACAGGTTTTGGCACCCATGTTTGCAGAGGCTGCAGCAGCCTCGCATCCGGCATGTCCTCCACCGATAACGAGCACGTCATAATTGAATTTCATACTTCGTTTAATCTATATTTTTTCTAATTTTCGGCAAAAGTAAGAAATAAAATCGAAATTTTAGCAAAAATACTTTGATAAATCATTAAAATATAGTAATTTTGCAGCAGACTTGCGAAAATATACCTAGAAATGAGGATTGCAGAATGCCAAAAAATAGGTATTGCAGGGACGAAAAGTGTGGAATATAAATTAGTTTCAAACAGTTAAATAATTAAATTTCAATCATTTATGTGGTTAATCAATTCATCTATTGGTAGAAAAGTAGTGATGTCAGTAACTGGTATCGCTCTTATTCTATTCTTGACATTCCACGGTTGCATGAATGTTGTTGCGCTTTTCTCTGGAGAAGCTTACAACACAATCTGCGAATTGTTGGGTGCTAACTGGTACGCCGTAGTTGCAACTTTGGGTTTGGCAGCTTTGGCAGTTTGTCACATCGTTTACGCTTTCATCCTGACAGCACAGAACCGTCGTGCTCGCGGTAACCAGCGTTATGAGGTAACAGCAAAGCCAGAGAAGGTAGAGTGGGCTAGCCAGAACATGTTGGTGCTCGGTATCATCATCGTTCTCGGTTTGTTGCTTCACCTCTTCAATTTCTGGTACAACATGATGTTTGCTGAATTCTTGGGTACAAGCTTCGGCCACAGCCCATCAGATGGCTTCGCATTCATTCAGGACACCTTCGCTAACCCAGTATTCGTAGTTCTCTACCTTATCTGGTTGGTAGCTCTTTGGTTCCACCTCACTCACGGTTTCTGGAGTGCTATTCAGACTCTCGGTTGGAGCGGTAAGACTTGGTTCTGCCGTTGGAAGATGATCGGTATGATTTACTCTACCATCCTGCTTCTCCTCTTCATCGTAGTTGTATTGGCATTCGCTTTCGGTTGCGCTCCATCTTTGTGCTGCGCATAATTCGTGTAATCATTTAAGTATTAAAAAAGATTATGGCAAAAACATTAAATTCTAGAATACCTGAAGGACCAGTTGCTGAGAAGTGGACCAACTATAAGGCTCACCAGCGTTTGGTTAACCCAAAGAATAAGTTAAAGCTCGACGTTATCGTTGTAGGTACAGGTTTGGCAGGTGCTTCTGCTGCTGCTTCTCTCGGCGAGATGGGCTTCAACATTTTGAACTTCTGCATCCAGGACTCTCCACGTCGTGCTCACTCTATCGCAGCACAGGGTGGTATCAATGCAGCTAAGAATTATCAGAATGATGGTGACTCTGTTTACCGTCTGTTCTACGATACTGTAAAGGGTGGTGACTACCGTGCTCGTGAGGCTAACGTTTACCGTTTGGCTGAGGTGAGCAACGACATCATCGACCAGTGCGTAGCTCAGGGCGTTCCTTTCGCTCGTGAGTACGGTGGTATGCTGGCTAACCGTTCTTTCGGTGGTGCTCAGGTATCTCGTACATTCTATGCTAAGGGTCAGACAGGTCAGCAGCTTCTCCTCGGTGCTTACTCTTCTTTGAGCCGCATGGTTGAGGCAGGTAAGGTTAAGCTCTTCACCCGTTACGAGATGGAGGATATTGTGATCGTTGACGGTCACGCTCGTGGTATCATCGCCAAGAATTTGATTACAGGTAAGTTGGAGCGTTTCTCTGCCAACGCCGTAGTTATCGCTACCGGTGGTTATGGTAACGCTTACTTCCTTTCTACAAACGCTATGGGTTGTAACTGTACAGCAGCTATCCAGTGCTACCGCAAGGGTGCTGACTTCGCTAACCCATCTTACGTTCAGATTCACCCTACATGTATCCCTGTTCACGGTACAAACCAGAGTAAGTTGACTTTGATGTCAGAGTCACTCCGTAACGATGGTCGTATCTGGGTTCCTAAGAAGATTGAGGATGCTAAGGCATTGCAGGCTGGTACAAAGAAGGGTTCTGATATTCCTGAGGAAGACCGCGACTACTACTTGGAGCGCCGTTACCCAGCATTCGGTAACCTGGTTCCTCGTGACGTGGCTTCTCGTGCAGCTAAGGAGCGTTGCGACAAGGGCTTCGGTGTCAACAACACAGGTCTTGCCGTATTCCTCGACTTCTCTGAGTCTATCAACCGTCTCGGTATCGACGTTATCCTGCAGCGTTATGGCAACCTCTTCGATATGTATGAGGAGATTACCGACGTTAACCCAGGTGAGTTGGCTAACGAGATTAACGGCGTGAAGTACTACAACCCAATGATGATCTTCCCTGCTATCCACTATACAATGGGTGGTATCTGGGTTGACTACGAGTTGATGACTACTATCCCAGGTCTCTTCGCTATTGGTGAGTGTAACTTCTCTGACCACGGTGCTAACCGTCTTGGTGCATCTGCTTTGATGCAGGGTTTGGCTGACGGTTACTTCGTATTGCCATACACTATCCAGAACTACTTGGCCGACCAGGCATTGTGGCCAAAGCTCTCTACCGATCTCCCAGAGTTCGCAGAGGCAGAGGCAGGTGTTCAGAAGGAAATCGACCGCCTGATGGGTATCCAGGGCAAGCGCTCTGTAGATTCTATCCACAAGGAGTTGGGTCACATCCTTTGGGAGCACGTAGGTATGGGTCGTACCAAGGAAGGTCTTGAGGAAGGCTTGAAGAAGATGAAGGCTCTGCGCGAGGAATTCAACAAGAACCTCTTCATCCCTGGCAAGAAGGAAGGCTTGAACGTAGAGTTGGATAAGGCTATCCACTTGCGTGACTTCATCTTGATGGGCGAGTTGATCGCTTACGATGCATTGCACCGCAATGAGAGCTGTGGTGGTCACTTCCGTGAGGAGTACCAGACAGAGGAAGGCGAGGCTAAGCGTGATGATGAGAACTTCTTCTACGTAGGTTGCTGGGAGTATCAGGGAAATGATACAACTGCTCCAGTGCTCAACAAGGAACCTCTCGAGTATGAGGCAATTAAGGTACAGACAAGAAATTACAAGAATTAAAAAGCGAACAAGACAATGGCAAGAAATATAAGTTTCACAGTTAAGTATTGGAAGCAGGACGGTCCTACAGCACAGGGTCACTTCGATACACATGAGATGAAGAACATCCCAGATGATACTTCATTCCTCGAGATGCTCGACATCTTGAACGAGGAGCTCATCGAGTCAGGTCAGGAGCCTTTCGTCTTCGACCACGACTGCCGCGAGGGTATCTGCGGTATGTGCTCTCTCTATATTAATGGTACACCTCACGGTAAGACTGAGCGTGGTGCTACAACATGTCAGCTCTACATGCGTCGTTTCAACGATGGTGACGTTATCACCGTTGAGCCTTGGCGTTCTGCTGGTTTCCCTATCATCAAGGACTGTATGGTAGACCGTTCAGCATTCGACAAGATCATCCAGGCAGGTGGTTACACCAGCATCCGTACAGGTCAGGCTCAGGATGCCAACGCTATCCTGATTCCTAAGGAGAATGCAGACGAGGCAATGGATTGCGCTACATGTATCGGTTGCGGTGCTTGTGTTGCTGCATGTAAGAATGGTTCTGCTATGCTCTTCGTCAGCTCAAAGGTTAGCCAGCTGGCACTTCTCCCACAGGGTCGTGTAGAGGCTGCTGCCCGTGCTAAGAAGATGATTGCACGCATGGATGAGCTCGGATTCGGTAACTGTACAAACACTCGTGCTTGCGAGGCTGTTTGTCCTAAGAACGAGTCTATCGCTAACATCGCCCGCTTGAACCGTGAGTTCTTGAAGGCTAAGTTGGCTGACTAATCCATCGTTTCTTTTGAGACACCGGAATTTTCTCTCTGCATCTTTACGGATGCGAGAGAAAATTCCCAACAACTCTTCACTCTTCACCTTTTGGGTGTAAGTAGTTGAAGGATAGAAAGTTGGGCGGGTGAAGAGTGTTTTTTACTCTTCACCCGCCCTTCACCTTTTTAGGCTGTTGACAGCTAAACGGCTCTGCGTTTATACCTTGCCCAAAATCGTAAAAGGTGAAGAGTGGTGAAGAGTGGGTGAAGAGTGCCGAAAATCTCTTCACCTATGTAATGTGTTGTGATTCATCTCTTTATGTTGAAAAGATGAAGAGTGAAGAGCTGATTGCGATATTCCTGCCAACCATGCTTCTCTTGAAATAAGAGAAAGGATGTCTGGCAAACTGTTATACAGGAACAGCCGACTAGCCTCTGTTGCGCTAGTCGGCTGTTTGCCTTTTGCCAGTATGCTGTTTTTCTTCTGCCAGCCTTCTGTTTTTCCTAGTCAGTTGTTCTGTCTCCGATAGTTATGTATTTATTATACCTGCTGTTAGAATCATATAGCCAGGAAAAAGGGTAGATTAATAGCCGAGAGCATCCTGTTTTGGTGCATCCCGACATAAATTATCAGATATTCTGAGAAATATTTTGTAATCTCATCAGAATATCGTAAATTTGCGGTTATTAAGAATAAGTAATTTAATGACGAATCACTCAACAGAAATAATGAACCAAGCAACGCTCGATTTTATCCACCAGCATCAGGACGATGATGTTCGCCAGTTGGCTTTCCTCGGCAGCAAGTATCCCGAGGTAGATATGCCTTTCGCTCTCGACCAGATTCGCGGGCGAAAGATGGCTCGTGTGAAACTGCCCCGTTGGGCAAGCATTGATGGCATCATCTATCCCCCTCATATTTCGATGGAGCAATGTTCGTCAGAGCAAACGGCACTTTATAAGGCTGAACTCGCTGCCCGACTGCTCGGTTTGTCTCCTTCATTATCCGAAAACGGAGAAGAAAAGGAGAAGGAGAGCGAAAACGCCTCAAATCTTCATCTTTCTGAAATTTGCGAATTTGCCGGCAAAGGGGCAGTTGATTCAGAATTCGCCAAAAATGAAGCTACTTGCAAAAAACAACAGATATTAACAGAATTAGAAGAGAATGTTAATGAAATAAAAGAAGAACCTTATGAAGGAGATTTTTCTGAAGAAACCGAGTTTGTTGACCTGACCGGCGGTTTCGGAGTAGACTTCTCTTACATCGCTTCCCGATTGGGCGTGAAGTCGATGTATGTGGAGCGTCAGGCTCATCTCTGTGAAGCAGCAAAGGAAAACTTTGGGCGGTTGGGTTTGAAGAATGCCATCGTGAAGAATGGAGACGGAATAGAGGTTCTGCATTCTTTTGCTTCAAAGAAAGAGGCTGCTGCATCAGATTCTTTAGGCATAACTGAAGACCAGTCGCAGTCATTACTTAAGACCAACCTTGGTCTTAAGCTGATCTTCATCGATCCTGCTCGTAGAGACGATGCGGGCAACAAGGTAGTATCCTTGAAAGATTGTACGCCCGATGTAACCCTTTTGCAGGAAGAAATGCTTTCGAAGGCAGATTACGTCATCATCAAACTCTCTCCGATGCTCGATTGGCACCGTGCGGTAAGCGAATTAAACTGCGTACAAGAGGTTCATATCATCTCCGTGAACAATGAGTGCAAGGAACTCCTTTTAGTGCTTTCAGCGCTAAATATGGGCAGAAATCTCCGCATTTATTGCATCAATGATGCGCAGTCTTTCGTCTGTGATGAGTCGGATATGGAGACTTCTTCCGTCAAGATTGCCCCATCCACGCTTGAAGAGATGCAGTATCTTTACGAGCCGAATGCCTCTCTGATGAAAGCCGGCTGTTTCGGCGTTCTTTCCGGGCGCTATGATGCAAGGATGCTTTCCAAGAACAGTCATCTTTTCGTGAGCCGTGAGCCTATCGCCGCCTTCCCGGGCAGAAGTTTCCGCATCATCGCCGTATCCTCCTTTAATAAAAAGGAGTTGAAGCGTCATCTGTCAGGAATCACCAAGGCGAACATCGCCACCCGCAACTTCCCCCTTTCCGTAGCAGAATTGCGCAAGCGATTGAAGCTGAAGGATGGTGGCGAAACCTATATCTTCGCCACCACATTGAGCGACGAAAGCCATGTACTGGTAATAACGGAGAAAGCTTAGAAAACCTCGAAAATGTGTAAAATGTAAAGGTCTGAAAAGAAAAATATATCAGCAACAGCTTGATAGAGAAAAAAATAGGTGAGGTGTGCTGCCACAGTGGCGTTTTATCTCTTTAATGAAAAAGTTCCAAGTGGGAGAAATGCCACTTGGAACTTGACGTATTATTTTCTTTTTTCCTTGAAGAACTTCTCGAAGAAGTCCATTTGCTTTTGATTTTGAACAGGACCCAAATGCAGTCCTTCCTTCATAATCATCACCGTTGGTTTACCTTCCTGGTAGCTAGTCCAGAAAGGAAGGCTATCCCCATTTGGATTGCCAGTCTTGGTAAAGTTGATCCAGTAGCGTGACATGATTTGTTCCATGTGCTGCTCCGTCTCGGTCATCTTTCCAGAGCCAAACTTATAGCCATAGATGAATGGCATCTCTGCCACATGGCTGGCTCCTCCCTTGCGGCTTTTCACGATGGTGTTCTCAGAGTCTTGGTCAAAGTAATACATATACACCTTGCCCTTGCCGGTCTTGCTCTGCAGGTTAGCCCAGGCATACGTTCCCCATGCAAAGGAGCCATCACGGAAAATGTCGGATTGAGCGAAGTAGGTTTCTTCCTCTGTCTTGGCAGGATAGAGACTGAGAACCTGGTCTGCCCAACTTCCATATATCTCATGGATTCTTTTCTCATAGTCACTTACACTGACAGGGCGGCTAAACATACTTCCTTCGTCGCTGTTGGTTCCTATGATGACATTTACATCATTGTAGCTTCCCTTTTCATAGAGCTTATACTGGTCATCGGTGATGGAGTAGCCGTCAACGTTTGGCCAAAAGGACTCAAAGGCGGTATTCTTCACGATGTCCATAGCCGGAACTTTTCTTAGCTGCTTCAAGTTCTTAGCCTTGAGTCTCTTTTGAAGGAGAAGTCCACCTGCTTCTGCCGCTTTGGAGGTGAGCATGGCTGTGTTACCATTTCTGCTTTCACCCACAGGCCAGAAGGAGCTACCACTTTCGCTGATGGCTCCTCGGAAGAGTCCCTTGGCAAGTGGAGAGGCGCATAGTATACTTACCGAGATACCACCGGCAGATTCTCCAGCAATGGTAATCTTGTCTGGGTCTCCACCGAAGGCAGCGATATTGTCGTGAATCCATTTTAAGGCCATCACTTGATCAAGGATGCCATAGTTACCAGATATGTTCTTGCCTGATTCCTTACTCAGCTCTGGATGTGCCATGAATCCCAAGGCTCCCAAGCGGTATTCTATGCTGCAATAGATGATGCCTTCCTTGACAAAGCTTTCCTGAGTTCCACTGTAGGAGCCAGAAAGAAAGGCTCCTCCATGAATCATCACAAATACAGGGAGTTTGTCATTCTTACTCTTGGCTGGTGTTTCCACACTGAGGTATAGGCAGTCCTCGCTCATACCCTGCTCTCCACCATTTTGGTTAGGGTCGATGGGCTGTGGTGGACGGTCTCCCCATTTATCTGCTTTGAATACTCCCTTCCAAGGCTTCTTGCTTACTGGGGCTTTCCATCTGAGGTTGCCCACTGGTGCTTCAGCGTATGGGATTCCCTTGTATAGGGCGAATCCTTCATGTTCCACACCTTCAATTTCTCCTTGCTCCACTGTTGTTCTTAGCAGTTGGGCGTTAGCTGCCGATAGGCAAAAGAGTGTCAGGGCGGCTGTCAGTAGATGTCTTTTCAATTTCATTTCTGGTTATTCCATTAATTCCGCAACACTATTATCAATTAAACATTTTAGGCGCCTGAGCAACAAAAAGTTACTCCGGATTTTGCTATATCAGAATTTTCACTTATCTTAGTGTTGCAAAAAGAAAACAAGCAAAACTCTAATATGACATGGCAAAGATACAAATAAAATCTGAGAAACTCACTCCTTTTGGAGGAATATTTTCGGGTCATGGAGCAATTTGACACCATATTGTCTTCTGTAATCGACTCCACCCTCATAATTTCACTACTCATTTGATGAACCATCTCTCGCTTCATCCGACACTTCGCACTTCTCGCCAGTGTTGGAGAGAATGATGATTCGAGCTTTTTCTTATTGTGATTCCTTGGAGAATGTAGTTTTCCGCCAGTGCTTAAAAATATCCTTGAAATCATTTTGTTATCTCAATGGAATGTTGTACTTTTGCGCTCATATATGATAGTTGAATATTATAATTTAAAAACAAACTATAAAATTATGAACAGATTAAGGACAATCTATTTATCGCTTCTGTTTATCCTGGCGATGAACATGACGAGTGTGTTAAGTGTGAAGGCGGAGAACTATCCCTATCGCAGTGATTATCTCTGGCTAACCGTGCCTGACCATGCCGACTGGCTCTATAAGACGGGCGAACAGGCTAAGGTGGAAGTAAGTTTCTATAAGTATGGAATTCCCCGTGACGGCGAGGTGAATTATGAAATAGGCGATGACATGCTGAAGGCTGACAAGAAAGGAAGCTTCAAGCTGAAGAATGGGCGCGCCATCGTGAACATGGGAACCCGAAAGACACCGGGCTTCCGCGATTTGAGATTATTCTATAAACTCGATGGTAAGACCTATCAGCATCATATCAAAGTAGGATTCTCGGTAGATAAGATTCAGCCTTATACCCAGGAGCCTAAGGATTTCGATGCTTTCTGGCAGCAGGCAAAGGACGAACTGAAGAACGTGCCGATGAGCTATACCAAGGAACTCGCCAAGGAATATTGTACAGATAAGATAGATTGCTATCTTGTAAAGCTTCAGATAGATAAGAAAGGTCATGCGATGTACGGCTACCTCTTCTATCCCAAGAATGCCAAGCAGGGTAGCCATCCTGTGGTTCTCACACCTCCTGGAGCCGGCATCAAGACCATCAAGGAGCCTATGCGCAATAAATATTACGCCGAGAACGGATTCATCCGCTTCGAGATAGAGATTCATGGTCTCGACCCACGTCTCCCAGCCGAAACATTCCAGGAGATAAGCAAGGGATTCAACGATGCAAACGGTGGTTATCTTGCCAATGGATTGGAAGATAAGAACCGTTATTATATGAGGCATGTTTATCAGGGACTGGTGCGCTGCATAGATTTCCTAACCTCTCTCCCAGAATGGGACGGAAAGAATGTGGCTGTGCAGGGCGGAAGTCAGGGTGGAGCCTTGGCTATTATTGCAGCCGGTTTAGATAAGCGCGTAACCCAGTGTGTTGCCAATCATCCGGCGCTCAGCGATATGGCTGCTTATGCCGAGAAGGGAAGAACGGGCGGTTATCCTCACTTCAATAAATATCATGAGATATTGAAGAACAAGGATTGTCTCAACACGATGGCTTATTATGATGTGGTGAATTTTGCCCGCAAGGTAAAGGCCCCAACTTATCTTACATGGGGATATAACGATAATACCTGTCCGCCAACTACCAGCTATGCTGTTTGGAATACGTTGAAATGTAAGAAGGAAGCTTTGCTCACTCCAATCAATGAGCATTGGACTACACCCGATACAAATTATCAGCAGATGGTTTGGATAAAAGAGCATCTCGTTAAGTAAAACTGATTCCGCCAAAACCACCAGTAAATGGGTGATATAGGCTAGTTTGGGAGCTGTAATTAAAAATTAACCCCTAAAAAACTGCAAAAAAAGTAGCAATATTTGGTAATTTGCCAAAATATTGCTACTTTTGCATTTATAATATTGCAAACTAGTTTGAAAATCATGTCATTAATAGAAATTAAAAAGGTCGAAACAAAGAAGGATTTGAAGACGTTCATCGACTTCCATTACGACCTCTACGAAGGCAACGAATATGATGTGCCTAATCTTTTCAGCGACGACATGAATACTCTGAGCAAGGACAAGAACGCAGCGTTCGAGTTCTGCGAGGCAGAGTATTTTCTTGCCTATAAGGATGGAAAGCTGGCAGGTCGCGTTGCTGCTATCATCAACCATAAGGCAAACAATAAGTGGGGAAAGAAATCCGTCCGATTCGGATGGATTGACTTCATTGACGACCGTGAGGTTTCGAAGGCTCTCTTGGATGCTGTGGAAAAGTATGGTAAAGAGAAAGGTATGGAGGATATGGTAGGTCCGCTTGGATTTACCGATATGGACCCTGAGGGAATGCTTACCTGGGGTTTCGATCAGCTGGGTACTATGCCTACCATCTACAATTACCCTTATTATCCGGAGCACATAGAGTCCCTGGAGGGTTTTGAGGTAGATAACAAGTATGTGGAGTTCAAGATCATGGTACCTGATACCATACCGGAGAAGTACGCCAAGATAGCGATGATGATTGAGAAGCGCTATAATCTGCATGTGCGCAAGCTTACTAAGAAGGAAGTCTTCCAAGGCGGAATGGGACAGAAGATCTTCGATCTCATCAACGATACCTACAAGGATCTCTATGGATATTCTGAACTCTCACAGAAGCAGATAGATCAGCTTATCAAGTCGTATCTCAGTTTTCTCGACTTCAACCTCATCACCTGTATCGAGGATTGGACGGGTGGAGAGCATAAGCTCATCGGTGTGGGAATCACCATGCCGTCATTGGCTCATGCCCTTCAGAAGTGTCACCGTGGCCGCCTCTTCCCATTCGGCTGGTATCATGTGTTGAGAGCCATCAAACAGCACAAGACCAACATCGTTGACCTCCTCCTCATCGGTATTCTTCCTGAATATCGTGCCAAGGGAGCGAATGCACTTCTCTTTGCCGATCTGATACCTTGGTACCAGAAGTATGGTATTGAGTGGGGAGAGACCCAGGTTGAGCTGGAAACCAATGCCGGTGTGCAGGGACAGTGGGGAGCTTTGGAACCTGTGATGCACAAGCGCAGAAAATGCTACAAGAAGATTATTAAATAAGGAATTAAGTGAGTTAAGGAGTTAGGGAGGTCAAGACGGATGTCTTTTCATCATAACTCCTTAATTTCTCTTGATTCCCCTAAACATAGGAGGATTTTATGTCAGAAGATAATAATGAATTGAAAACCTCACAGGAGCAGCAGCCGGTAGAATATACCGATGACAACATCCGACACTTGAGTGATATGGAGCATGTGCGTACCCGTCCGGGTATGTACATTGGTCGTCTGGGTGATGGTAACCTGCCGGAGGATGGAATCTACGTACTCTTGAAAGAGGTGGTAGATAACTCTATCGATGGGTTCAAGATGGGCGCTGGTGCCAGATTGGAGATTGATATCGAAGATCATCTGCGGGTCAGCGTGCGCGACTATGGTCGTGGTATTCCTCAAGGTAAACTTGTCGAGGCTGTGAGCGTGCTGAATACCGGTGGTAAGTACGACAGCAAGGCGTTCAAGAAGAGTGTCGGCTTGAACGGTGTGGGTGTGAAGGCGGTG
>ENA-OQKQ01000378-OQKQ01000378.1-human-gut-metagenome-genome-assembly--contig:-NODE-378-length-15610-cov-3.095589_pt1 | contig 15610 bp, 15 predicted proteins | sample MGYA00242651_ERZ504803 | MGnify/ENA primary metagenome ERZ504803 (study PRJEB26092, sample SAMD00036380) | human gut metagenome | host: Homo sapiens | study: EMG produced TPA metagenomics assembly of...
ATATCTTCTACTGCATCCCCTCCATGCCCATCATCATTATTCTGGGCGCGGCCATGGATGCATCCCGCGTGGACCCCACCATCCGAATGGTCTACTTAATGCTGATCCTGGGCTTCCTGGGCTGGGCCGGTATCGCCCGTCTGGTCCGCGGCCAGATCCTGTCCCTGCGTGAGCAGGAGTACATGACCGCCGCCGAGGCCTGCGGCCTCAGTGTGTCCCGCCGGATCTTCAAGCACCTGATCCCCAATGTCATTCCCCAGCTGATCGTCACCTGCACCATGGGCCTGGGCAGCGTCATCATCATGGAGGCTACCCTGTCCTTCCTGGGCCTGGGCGTCAAGTTCCCCTTCGCTTCCTGGGGCAATATCATCAGCGACGTCAATAACACCCACGTTCTGACCACCTATTGGTTCATCTGGATCCCCGCCGGCGTGCTGCTGCTGCTGAACCCCACAGCGGAGTTCAAGGGCGGCACAGGCAAGCATAAGGTGGAGGGCAAAGAGGAAGCCAAGGCAGCCCGCAACAACATGTTGAAGCGGGTATATGGATCTGCTGCTTCCTCAGAAAAAGCTGTTTGCTTACGCTATTCTCAGTTCAGTGATCCTGACACTGATCGGCATCGTGTCCACCGTTTTCAACAAGGCGATCATGGACGAGGTGCTGCCTTATGGGCTGAAAAATCTGCTCATATCGCTCATTGTCGTGTTCAGTGTGGTCAACCTGACCAGCACGCTGCTCTCGACCGTGAGACAGTGGATCCTGATCTTCCTTTCCATTAAAATCGATATCCCGTTGATGCTGGGCTACTTCGAGCATGTGTACAAACTGCCGATGAAGTTCTTTGCATCCCGTAAGACCGGCGAGATCACCACCCGCTATTCCGATGCAAGCACCATCAAATCGGTGCTGACCAGCATTGCAATGAGCGTGGTCATGGACATTGTGATGGCCGTGGGTACAGGCTTTGTCCTGTTCCGGATGAATTCCTCGCTGTTCTCCATTACCCTGTTTACCACCGTTCTGAGCCTGTTGCTCGTCATCATCTTCAAGCAGCCCTACAAGCGGATCAATGAAGAGACGATGGTGCAGTCGGCGGTTCTGAACAGCCAGATGATCGAGAGCCTGCGCGGCATCGAGACCATCAAGTGCAACGCCTGCGAAGAGCGCGAGCTGGAAGCCCTTGAGCGTGAATACATCAAGAGCCTGAAAATCAGCCTGCGTTCCAGCAAGATCAGCACCAGCCAGAGCCTGATCTCCAGCGTGATCATGACCGTGTTGAACATGGTCACCACCTATGTGGGCATCACGCAGGTGCTGAATGGCCAGCTGACGCTGGGCGGCTACATGGCGTTCAGCACCCTTTCGGGCTACTTTACTTCTCCGGTGAGCGAGCTCATCAGTATGCAGATGTCCATTCAGGAGGCTTCCATTTCCATGAAGCGCCTGACGGAGATCATGGATTACGAATCCGAGCAGGACGATGACCACGAGTACACCGAGATGGAGAGCATGGAGGGCGACATTGAGTTCAAGGATGTCACCTTCCGGTATGGCAACCGCACCCCGGCACTGGACCACATCTCCTTCACCATCCCGCAGGGCAAGAAGGTGGCGCTGGTTGGTTCCTCGGGTTCCGGCAAGTCCACCATTACCAAGCTCCTGCTCAAGTATTACGAGCCGGAGAGCGGTACCATCAGCGTGAATGGCGTTGATCTGGACGAGTACAGCAATGCATCCGTCCGCCGCTGCATTCTTATGTCCCGCAGAACGTTGAGCTGTTCAGCAAGACGATCTTCGAGAATATCCGCATCTCCGCCCCGAGGCGACCCTCGATCAGGTGCGGGAGGCGGCCAAGAAGGCCGACGCACACGAGTTCATCCGCAGGCTGCCGCTGCAGTACAACACCTATCTGGAGGAAGCCGGCAACGGTCTGTCCGGTGGTGAGAAGCAGCGCATTGCACTGGCCCGTGCGTTCCTGAAGGATTCGAGCCTTTACATCTTTGATGAATCGACCTCCAGCCTGGACTTTGGTACAGAGAATACCATCTTTGATATGATCTATAACCAGCTGGCTGATCGTTCGATGCTGATCGTGGCACACCGCCTTTCCACCATCCGTGACTGTGACCTGATCCTGGTCATGGATCACGGCCAGATCGTGGAGCGCGGCACCCATGACGAGCTGCTGGCAAAGCAGGGCAAGTATTACGAGCTCTGGAACCTGCAGCAGGGTATCTTCCGCCGCAAGAAGGAAGAGCCTGCACCCGTTGCCTCCGCGGCAGTCGTTGAAGAAGACGACGATGGCGAGGCAATGACCTATTAAGTTGCAGCCGAGTGCGCACTCGGTTACATAAATGATCTTTGGATGGATGCGCAGCCGGAAAAGATCGCTAAATAAGTTTTTCATTCATTTGAGGAGTAATTCATTATGATGATGCCTGCAACTACTCTGTTATCGCAGAGAACGAGATGACCTACGTCAACGGTGGTAACGCTTTCATCGACGCTATCGGTGCTGTTACCGCTCCTATCTGGACCCTGGACAGCGTTAAGACCTTCAACACCAACATCGTGACCCTGGTTGGCAACACCTTCCTGCAGTCCACCATTGACCGCACCATCGGTGTCCTGTTCAGCGGCCAGACCACTTGGAAGGAAGTCGGCAACATCGGCAAGAACCTGTTCGGCACCAATGTTAAGGGCAACAAGATCGAGAAGAACAACTTTGGTGACTATGCCATGAACGCTCTGGGCATTGCTGCTGCTGTCTACAACCTGGGCGTGGCTCCCACCAAGAACTACGTCAAGGAGAACGCCGTAACTTTCACCAAGTAAGTTAAGGCTACTGTCTAATCAGATCTAATCTGAAATTATGAAGCGTTGAGGAAACTGCACCGCCCTACTTGTTAGCGCGGGGCAGACAACAATGCCTCGTTATGGTGTGCCAGGAGGCGTGTGCCTCCTGGCACACCTTATTTTTATGTTGCTTATCGCGTTGCGGTAGGCAATTGTAAGGAAATGAATAAAGATGGAGCTGGCCTTTATGCCAAGGGCTCCCCTACTAGGGGAGCTGTCGAGCGGATGCGAGACTGAGAGGTTGTACAGAGGAAAAGTTTCCCCAAGAAGATAAAACCTGAAAATTGAGGTAGAATAAACCTATGAAAAATATCTGATCACCGGCTGCGCCGGTTTTATCGGCTCCAACTTTGTCCACTATATGCTCAAGAAGTACCCCGAGATCCTGCTGGTCAACCTCGACAAGCTGACCTATGCCGGCAACCTCGAGAACCTGAAGGACGTTGAGGGCGACCCCCGCCACGTCTTTGTGCAGGGCGACATCTGCGACAAGGAGCTGGTCGAGAGCCTGTTTGCAAAGTACGATTTCGATTACGTCATCAACTTTGCCGCCGAGAGCCACGTGGACCGCTCCATCAAGAACCCCGAAATTTTTGTGCAGAGCAACGTGATGGGCACCGTCAACCTGCTGCAGCGCGCCAAGGAAGCATGGTATGATGCCGATGCCAAGACTTGGAAAGAGGGCAAGAAGTACCTGCAGGTGTCCACCGATGAGGTGTACGGCGCACTGGGTGCGGACGGCTTCTTTATGGAGACCACCCCCCTGTGCCCCCACAGCCCCTATTCTTCCTCCAAGGCCAGCGCCGATATGTTCGTTATGGCATTCCACGATACCTACGGCATGCCCGTGAACATCACCCGCTGCTCCAACAACTACGGCCCCTACCAGTTCCCGGAGAAGCTGATCCCCCTGATGATCAACAACGTCAAGCACCACAAGCAGCTGCCCATCTACGGCGACGGTATGCAGATCCGCGACTGGCTGTATGTGGAAGATCACTGCAAGGCCATCGACATGGTAGCCAACGGCGGCAAGATCGGTGAGGTGTACAACGTGGGCGGCCACAACGAGCGCCCCAACATCTTCATCGTCAAGACCATCATCAACCAGCTGCACGACCGTCTGCAGGACGAGGGCATCAGCGAGGACCTCATCAAGCATGTGGCCGACCGTCTGGGCCACGACCGCCGCTACGGCATCGACCCCACCAAGATCAAGAACGATCTGGGCTGGTACCCCGAGACCCCCTTTGAAAAGGGCATCGTGCTGACCATTGACTGGTACCTGAACCATCAGGAGTGGATGGACCATGTCACCAGCGGTGATTACCAGAACTACTATCAGGATATGTACAAGAATAAGTAACAGCCTGTAAATCAAGCAAAACCAAAAGCCGGATAGCCCGCAAGCTGTCCGGCTTTGTTTGGTTCAAGGGGTGTTCTTCCGCTTTGCTATATGGCAGCTCGGTCTTGCCGGCGGCGCGAAAGCCATTTCAAATCGTCTCGCTTTGGGTGGTGTCTACCACAAAATCTGCCGTCTCCGCAATGTGGTACTGGGCAAAATAGCCCTCCTCCAGCGGCACCCACCGGGCGGCAAAGTTTGCATATCGCTCCCCCTCCCGCGCCTGCAGGCGGCGGGTCTGCTCTTCTTTTGCGCAGGTCAGGAACACCCGCAGCGTTTCGCAGCCGGTCAGCAGCGGGTGGTGGCTGTAGCTGCCCTCCAAAATCACCAGCGGCTGCGCGGCCAGCTCCCGCGCGGGCAGGTACGCACCCTCGCGGCAGGAATAGGCACGGTACTGCACCGGCTGGCCCTCGTAGGCTGGGCGCAGGGCTTCGTCCCGCAGGCGGTCAAGGTCCATATTGGCGCAGGGCGTTTTCTCCCAGCCGCGGATGCGCTGTGCAGGCGGCAGGTAAAAAATCATCGGTGTGCAGGGTGATGCTGGCCGGGAACTGCCGGGCCAGCGTATTTGCAAGGGTGGTCTTGCCGCTGCCGCAGCGGCCATCCAGCGCCAGCACCAGCGGCTTTGTGGGCTGCTGTGCCAGTGCGGTGGCAAGAAGGAAGATCAGGCCCGGCGGTGCAATGTTCTGTGGCATGGATGCGTGCTCCTTTTATAAGATAGAACTTTCTCAGTCATTGCTGCGCAATGCCAGCTCTCCCGAAGGGGAGAGCTTTTGAATGCGCTGACTCTATAAAGAGCTCCCCCTTCGGGGGAGCTGGCGCGTTAGCGCCTGAGAGGGTTTTCCTATTATACCATACCGTGCCTCAAAACGGTGGATGCGAAAAAAACAGACCAAAGCAAATGAAGGTTTGTTACGAATAACTTTTTTCAAGAAAAGTGTTGACAACGGCCCACCGCTGTGGTAAGATACAGTCACGTTAGAAATAACTAACCGCAAGAAACAGATCGGCAGGCCGAAGCCTTGAATGCTCCGCGCAAAGCTGCTTCTTTTTTGGAATCGGGGTTAGAAATATCTAACTTATAACCACGGCGCATCCGGGGAACAATAGCCCGGAGAAACAAGGCGGGAGGGCGCAGACATGGAGCGTAATTTTGAGACGGTCATGATCGAACAGTGTGCCCCGGTGCTGGCAAGCCTGAAACCGGCAGGCCTGTTCCGCTATGAGACCCGCGACTGCGCCGACCTTGCGCGCCGGGTGAAAAACTGGAACACTCAGCTGAACCCCAAGGGCCTGCGTGTGCGGGTGCTCAAGGGCTGCGTGCTCAACCACCGGTATCTTGTGTATGTCTACCGCGAAAGCAAGCTGGCTGCCGTGCTGGCAGATGAAAAGGTGCAGAGCTTTCTGCGGCAGGAGGGCTACCGCCTGCCGGAAGCGGGTGAAGCACCGGATGTGGGCAATATGCTCACTCAGCTTTCCCGCAAGCTGTGCTGTTCGGCAGAATTTCCGCATGAGATCGGGGTGTTCCTTGGCTATCCGCTGGGCGATGTTGTGGGCTTTATCGAGAACCGCGGCAAGAACTTTACCTGCTGCGGCTGCTGGAAGTCCTATGGCGACCCGGATGCAGCGCAGAAGCACTTTGACCAGCTGAGCAAGTGCACAGCAGTCTATCTGCGGCTGTTCCACAGTGGAACACCCATTCTCCGCCTTGCCGTGGCGGCTTAAAATTTGTCATTCTCTTTTCAAATACTCTCTTTTTATCCTGGCACCTGCTGGTGTCCACGCACTGGCAGGAAAGAAATCCTCCTTTTGACACGCGGCCGCGCGGTGCAGACTGACCACTGTACCACGCGGCTGTGTCATTTGCAGCAAAAGAGCACAGCAGGGCAGAGAAAAAGCTTTGTGATAGTTTACAAGATGACAGCCAAAAAAGAACAAGAAAATGTAAACAATGGCTAACTTTGATTCAATAATTTGAGTTAGTTATTGTTGATTGTGGTGAAAAAACGGAAAAAATCGGGCAGAAAAATTGTTTGTTCATATGAACTAACTTTTAATTGTGAAAAAACTATTGACATAAAAGGTTAGTGAGCGTAAACTATCCACGTTGGTAGTTGCGGCTGACTAACCGCAGCGATATCCCAGATTCAAACAGGAAGGGAAGCGGAAGTATGATGCCTTTGACAATGGCAAAAGCAGGGGAGACCGTCACCATCAAAAAGATCACCGGCAAGGACGAGATCCGGCTGCATCTGGCAGAGCTGGGTTTTGTGGTGGACAGTGAGGTAACGGTCGTCAACGAGATCGCAGGCAACCTGATCATTCAGGTCAAGGAGAGCCGCATCGCGCTGGACAAGACCATGGCAAACCGTATCATGATTGGCTGAACAGTGCCCAGGCGCTGTTTGGGAGCTGCTCCGAAACTGGAATAGTCTCTCTATAAAGACAAGCAGAGGAGGATGGTTAAGTATGAAAACTCTGAAAGACGTAAAGGTCGGCGAGACTGCTACTGTGGCAAAGCTGCACGGTGAAGGTCCGGTCAAGCGCCGCATCATGGACATGGGCATCACCAAGGGTGTTGAGATCTATGTCCGTAAGGTGGCACCTCTGGGTGACCCCATGGAGCTGACCGTGCGCAACTACGAGCTGAGCGTGCGCAAGGCCGATGCTGAAATGATCGAAGTAGTCTGATCCCAAAGGGAGGAAGGATTAAGCAATGAGCATTAAAATTGCACTTGCCGGCAACCCGAACTGCGGTAAAACGACCCTGTTCAACAATCTGACCGGCTCCAACCAGTATGTCGGCAACTGGCCCGGCGTTACGGTGGAAAAGAAGGAAGGCAAGCTGAAGGGCGATAAGGATGTTATCATTCAGGACTTGCCCGGTATCTACTCGCTGTCTCCGTACACGCTGGAAGAAGTGGTTTCCCGTACTTATCTGGTCAAGGAGAAGCCCGATGCCATTCTGAACATCATCGATGGTACCAACATTGAGCGTAACCTGTACCTGACCACCCAGCTGATCGAGCTGGGTATCCCGGTGGTCATGGCTGTGAACATGATCGATCTGGTGCGCAAGAACGGTGATAAGATCGACCTGAAGAAGCTGAGCGCAGAGCTGGGCTGTCAGGCTGTTGAAATCAGCGCACTGAAGGGCGAGGGCACCGAGGCTGCTGCAAAGGCTGCTGTGGCTGCTGCAAAGGCTACCAAGGCTGCTGAGCTGCCCCATGTGTTCACCGGCAGCGTGGAGCACGCCATTGCCCACATCGAAGAGTCCATTCAGGGCAAGGTGGATGACCGCTTCCTGCGCTGGTATGCCGTCAAGCTGTTCGAGCGCGACGAGAAGGTCATGGACGAGCTGAAGCTCGACAAGAGCCTGACCGACCACATCGACCAGCACATCAAGGACTGCGAAGCTGAGATGGACGATGACGCTGAGAGCATCATCACCAACCAGCGCTATGCATATATCAACACCGTCGTGGGCAAAGCTGTTAAGAAAAAGGCCCGCGTGGAGCACCTGACCGTTTCCGATAAGATCGACCAGATCGTGACCAACCGTATTCTGGCTCTGCCCATCTTCGCACTGGTCATGTTCCTGATGTACTCCCTGTCCATGGGCACCTCCATTGCAGACGGCGGCTGGGCCATTGGTACCTTTGCCACCGACTGGACCAACGATGTTCTGTTCGGCGAGATCGTGCCGGGCGCTCTGGGCGGCTTCCTGGAGAGCATCGGCGTGGCAGGCTGGCTGTACGGCCTGATCATGGACGGCATCGTTGCCGGTGTCGGCGCAGTTCTGGGCTTCGTTCCCCAGATGCTGGTGCTGTTCTTCCTGCTGTCCATTCTGGAGGATGTGGGCTATATGTCCCGTGTCGCCTTCATCATGGACCGTATCTTCCGCAAGTTCGGCCTGTCCGGTAAAAGCTTCATCCCCGTGCTGGTCGGTACCGGCTGCGGCGTGCCCGGTGTTATGGCTTCCCGTACCATCGAGAACGAGCGTGACCGCCGCATGACCATCATGACCACCTGCTTCATCCCCTGCGGCGCTAAGATGCCCATTATCGGCCTGATCGCAGGTGCGATGTTCGGCGGTTCTTCTCTGGTGGCTGTCTCTGCTTACTTCATTGGCATGGCTGCCATCATCTGCTCCGGCGTGATCCTGAAGAAGACCAAGCTCTTCGCAGGTGATCCCGCTCCCTTCGTGATGGAGCTGCCCGCATACCATGTGCCTGCATGGGGCAACGTGTTCCGTGCAACCTGGGAGCGCGGCTGGTCCTTCATCAAGCGCGCAGGCTCCGTCATTCTGGCCGCTACCGTTGTGCTGTGGTTCCTGCAGGGCTTCGGCTTCGAGAATGGTGTCTTCGGCATGGTCGAGGATCAGGACAACTCCGTGCTGGCTGCGATCGCTACCAAGGTCGCATGGATCTTTGCACCTCTGGGCTTCGGCAACTGGCGTGCAACTGTCGCTTCCGTCTCCGGCCTGATCGCAAAGGAGAACGTGGTTGGTACCTTCGGTGTTCTGTATCACTTCGGCGGCGAGCTGTCTGAGAACGGCGATGAGATCTGGGCTGCTGTTGCGCAGGACTACACCGCTCTGTCGGCTTACGCCTTCATGATCTTCAACCTGCTGTGCGCTCCCTGCTTCGCTGCTATGGGCGCCATCAAGCGCGAGATGAACAACGGCAAGTGGACCGCCATCGCCATTGGTTATATGTGCGCTCTGGCTTACTGCGCAGCTCTGGTCGTGTACCAGCTGGGCGGCATCATCACTGGTGAGGTCGGCTTCAACTTCTTCACCATCGTGGCTGCTGTGGTTCTGGTGGCCTTCATCTACCTGCTGGTCCGTCCCAACAAGTATGTTGGCGACAACGAGGTCAAAATCGACATCTCCAAGATTTAAAAGAACGCTTTGCACGGAAAGGGTGTGTTTTGTATGATGGAATTCCTCGCTGCAAATTTTAATCTGCCCACGATCATTGTGGCAGTCATCGTGTTCGGCGGTGTGGGCTGGATCACATGGCACTCCCACAAGCATGGCGGCGGCTGCAGTGGGTGCAGCGGCTGCGGCGAAGGCGGCTGCAATGGCAGCTGCAGCGGTTGCAGTGGCTGTCACTGAGCATTGAAATGATCCGCAAAGGGCGCGGGCTGGAACATTCGGCTCGCGCCCTTTTTTCAGAACAAAAAGTTAGCTTTGGATAACATTGGAAAATCTATCAGAAAAGAGAGTGATCGGGATGGAACTTACGTCGGCGCATCTGCGCTATCTGCTGGCGATCTACGAAGTCTCACAGACCCATCTGGATATCAGCTCCCGCAGCATTGCCGAAAAGCTGGGGGTGACCAAACCCTCGGTGGTGCGTATCATGAATCTGCTCATGGAGCGCGGCATGATCGTAAAGGAGCACTACGGCAAGATCTATATGACAGACCGGGGCATCTGGGTGGCAAAACAGGTGGATCGGGAGCTGAAAACGATCCTGTCCCATTTCCCGCCGGTCGGTGAGCCGCTGAGTGAAGAAGAGCGCTTTACCGCTGCCCTTGCCATGACCAGTGCACTGCCGGAGCGCATCTTTACCGGCGAATATGAGCGTCTGTTTGGCAGTGATGCAGAAAAAGCAGAAACGGAGAAAGCCCAGTGATCAATAAAAAATTGCTGTCCTTTGACCGCGGTGCACTGCGCTATGTGGGAGCCAATGTGGCTTTCCAATGGCTGGGGATGCTGTGCAACGTGATCTTTGTGCGGGCCATTGCCCAGCTGGTGGGCGCAGCCTTTGCGGGCAGCCTGACCAGTGCACAGCTGTGGCAGAACCTTGTGCTCTGCCTTGCCACGGTGCCCATGCGCTTTGCCTTTACCATGCTGGCATCGGCCATGAGCGATCAGGCTTCCAAGGATGTCAAGCGCACCCTGCGCAGCAGCATCACGCAAAGCTTGCCCGCCTTGGCCCCAACTACACCGAGACGGCGGCCACCAGCGAGGTGGTGATGCTGGCCAGCGAAGGTGTGGAGCAGATCGACACCTACTTTGCAAAATATCTGCCGCAGCTGTTTTACAGCCTGCTGGCACCCGTTACCCTGTTTGTGCTGCTGGTGGGTGTGCACGCACGGTCGGCCATCATCCTGCTGTGCTGCGTGCCGCTGATCCCCATGTCCATTGTGGCAGTGCAGAAGTTTGCCAAAAAGCTGCTGGCAAACTACTGGGGCGAATACACCACCCTTGGCGACAGCTTCCTTGAGAACATTCAGGGCCTGACCACCCTGAAAATTTATCAGGCCGACGGCTGGAAGCACGAGCAGATGAACGCGCAGGCTGAGCGCTTCCGCAGGATCACCATGAAGGTGCTCACCATGCAGCTGAACTCGGTGACACTGATGGACCTGATGGCTTACGGCGGTGCGGGCCTTGGCATCATCAGCGCGGTGGCTGCATTTGCGGCAGGTCGGCTGACCCTGACCGCCACATTGACCATCGTGCTGCTGGCGGCGGACTTTTTCCTGCCGCTGCGGCTGCTGGGCAGCTACTTCCACATTGCCATGAACGGTGCCGCTTCGGCAGAGAAGATCTTCAAGCTTCTGGCAGCGGAAGAGCCTGCCGATGGTGACCGCGTGCCCGGAGAGAATACGACTCTGAAGCTTGAGCATGTCACCTTTGGCTACGAGAAGGACCGCACCATCCTGAACGATGTCTCCTTTACCATTCCGCAGGGCAGTTTTGTCTCGCTGGTGGGTGAGAGCGGCTGCGGCAAAAGCACCATTGCGGCGCTGCTGTCCGGCAGCCGCACCGGCTATACCGGCAGCGTGACGCTGGGCGGCGTGCCGGTGCAGGAGCTGCAGCAGGAACAGCGTCTGCGCACCCTGACACTGGTGCCCCACAACGCCGCCATCTTCAAGGGTACGGTGGAGAGCAACCTGCGCATGGCAAAGCCGGACGCGGACGAGGCACAGCTCTGGGCGGCATTGGAACAGGTGAATCTGGCCGATTTCTGCCGCAGCCAGAACGGCCTGCAGACCGCTCTGCATGAGGGCGGCAGTAATCTTTCCGGCGGCCAGCGCCAGCGCCTTGCCATGGCGCGGGCCCTGCTGCATGATACACCGATCTACATCTTCGACGAGGCTACCTCCAACGTGGATGCCGAGAGCGAGAACGATATCATGCAGGCCATCCACAGTCTGGCCGGGAAAAAGACGATCATCCTCATCTCCCACCGTCTGGCAAACGTGGTGCACAGCGACTGCATCTATGCAATGAGCAATGGCCGGGTGATCGAGCAGGGCACACACGCCGAACTGCTGGCAAAGCAGGGGGCTTACAGCCGCCTGTATCTGGCACAGCGGCAGCTGGAAACACTGGAAGAGGAGGATGCCTGATATGAATAAAATCAATCGCCGCAGCTCCTTTGCCATTGTGGGACGGCTGATCGTGCTGGTAAAGCCCATGCTGCCCGTTATGCTGGCAGCGATCGTGATGGGGGTGGCAGGCCATTTCTGCGCCACCTTCATTACCATCTTCGGCGGTTTTGGCATCCTGCGTGCGCTGGGGCTTGCAAGCCCGGTGAGGACCGTGGGCACGGCCTTTGCCTGCATTCTGGTGTTTGCCCTGCTGCGCGGCGTTCTGCGTTACGCAGAGCAGGCGTCCAACCACTATATCGCCTTCAAGCTGCTGGCCCTGATCCGCGATAAGGTGTTCGGTGCCTTGCGCCGTCTGACCCCTGCAAAGCTGGAAGGCCGTGACCGCGGTGACCTGATCTCGCTCATCACCGCCGATATCGAAGCGCTGGAGGTGTTCTATGCCCACACCATTTCGCCCATCTGCATCGCGTGCATCTGCGTCATCGGCATGACGGGCTTTGTGGGCAGCTGGCACATCCTGCCTGCGCTGGTGCTGCTGGCGGGCTATCTGCTGGTGGGCGTGGCCCTGCCGGTGTGGAGCGCAAAGCGCGGCGACCGTGCCGCCCGGGAGTACCGTCAGGCACTGGCCGATACCAACAGCTATGTGCTGGAAAGCCTGCGCGGCCTGAAGGATACCCTGCAGTATCAGGACACCGCAGCCCGCGCCGAGGGCATCACGGCCCACAGTGAGATGCTGGGCGAAAAGCAGAAGGCGATGAAATACCGCGAGGGCCTGACCGTGGCCATCACGAACACCTTGATCCTGCTCACGGTGCTGGCCGTGCTGGGTGTGAGCCTGAACCTTTACCAGAGCGGTAAAATGGGCGTGGAGGGCGTACTGGTGTGCACCCTTTCGGCCCTCAGCTCCTTTGGCCCGGTGGTGGCACTGGCAAACCTTGGTGCCAGCCTGACGCAGGTGTTCGCCAGCGCAGACCGCGTGCTGGACCTGCTGGACGAACAGCCCGTCACCGCCGATGTGACCGACGGCACAGACACCGCATTTGCAGGTGCTGCGGCAGAGCATGTGAACTTTGCCTATGCCGATGAGGAGGTGCTGCATGACCTGAGCCTGACCATTCCGGAAAAGAAGATCGTGGGCATCACCGGCCGCTCCGGCAGCGGAAAGTCTACCTTCCTGCGGCTGCTGATGCGCTTCTGGGATGTATCCAGCGGCAGCATCCGCTTTGGCGCAGAGGATATCCGCCGCGTGAACACCGCCGCCCTGCGCGAACAGGAAAGCCTTGTGACGCAGGAGACCGAGCTGTTCGACGATACCATTGAGAACAACATCCGCATTGCAAAGCGGGATGCCACCCGGGAAGAGGTGGAAGCAGCCTGCAAAAAGGCTGCGCTGGACGGCTTTATCCACAGCCTGCCCAAGGGCTATGATACCCCGGTGGGTGAGCTGGGCGGTGCACTTTCCGGCGGCGAGCGCCAGCGCATCGGTGTGGCGCGTGCCTTCCTGCATGATGCACCCTTCCTGCTGCTGGACGAGCCTACCTCCAATCTGGACAGCCTGAATGAGGGCGTGATCCTCAAGGCTGTGCGGGCAGAGTGCAAAGACAAAACGGTGCTGTTGGTCTCCCACCGCAAGTCTACCATGGCTGCGGCAGATATCAGCTTTTCGGTGGAAAGCGGCCGGCTGAGCTAGAAAACAGAACAGCGACAAAAAAGCCTGTCTCGACAAAAATGAGACAGGCTTTTTTTGATGGAAAGCTCACTTCAGAGCATTCAAAATCTGGTTTGCAATGTACTGGTGGCCCTTAACGGTGGGGTGGCCGTCGGCAGCGGTCTGCGCACGGGGAATGTCCACATAGGTCAGGCCTTCCTGTGCGGCAAGATCCTGTGCAAAGCGGTTCAATTTGCTGAAATAGCGGTTCCATGCGGGCAGCAGAGGCACCGGATTGGTGTAGCCCAGCAGCACGATCTTTGCGTCCGGGTTCAGTGCACGGATACCGGCCACGATCTGCGGCAGGCTGTTGGTCACATTGGTATAGGCCTGATCGCAGATCTCATCCATGCCGCGGAACAGCAGGCGGTTGGTGGCGCGGCTCTCGTCAAAGGTAAGGGTCATACGGTTCAGCGCTTCGAGGAAGAGCCCAAGCTTCTGGAAGTTGAAATCACGCAGGGCACCGCTGACCATCAGTGCGGCAAGCTGCTCGCTCTTCCAGTTGGTGGCCTCGCCCAGACCCACGATGCAGGGCACCAGCGCGTCGTTGGAGCCGATCTGGATGGAAATGATATCGGCCTTGCGCAGATACTCCTGATATTCCGGGTAGACGTAATATGCGCCGGAAGCCTGATTCATCTTGGGCATGGCGCTGTTTTGCACCATATCCAGCATGTCAGGGCTCATCAGGCCGGGCAGGCCCAGATTGATCGCGTGCTGGCGGTCCAGCCCAAGGCCCTTGCCCACAAGGGCGGTGTAGCATTGGGAAGGGTAGCCCTCAAAGTTCGGCTGCAGATCGTAGCCGATCTGGGCGATGTTGTATTTCATATCGGCAAGGCCGACACCGGAGGTGATGCTGTCGCCCAGCGCCACATAGGTGAGCTGCTGCTCCGGTTCGCCGGCTGTCTGGGCATCGGCGGGCAGGGCGGTCTCCTGCTCGGCAGGCGCTGCGGTCTGCTCCTGCTGCACCTCTGCTGCTTCGGCGGCAGGCAGCTCCGTCTGTTCGTCGGCAGCAAATGCAGGCATGGCCAGCAGCACAAGCGCTGCCGCTGCGGCCAGAAAGCTGGCAAACTTTTTGTTTTTCATTGTAATTCCTTCTTTCTGGAATGACTGCACCTGTGCGGCACAGCTGTTGTCTCTATGATAAAATGGAAAGTAAAAATTGTCAACTGACAAAATTCAAAAAATTGCGGCCATCGCTGCGTCCGTATTCTGCGGTTTCTTCCATACAAAAAAGCTCTCCCTTTCGGGAGAGCTCCGTGTCTGAAAAATTACAGGGTGAAGTTCAGGATCAGTAATCGCGGGGAGTGATTTCTTCTTCCAGCTTGCGGTAGTCCACCTTGCCAACGGGGGTCATCGGCATTTCGCTGATGAACTTGTAGCTCACCGGCTGCACATACTCCGGCAGCTCTTCCTTGCACAGCTGGCGCAGTTCCCGCACGATCTGGCGCTTTTTCTTGTCGCCTTCCGGGTCCAGCACCACGTAGACGAAGGGCAGGCGGCCCTGCACATGGTCCTTATCGGTGCAGCCCACCACCGAGCACTGATGCACGGCCGGGTGGCGGCTGATGACGTTCTCGATCATGGACGGGAACACCTTGAAGCCATCGTGACGGATGATCATGCGCTTGATGCGGGAATCCAGATACACAAAGCCGTCCTCGTCCATGTAGCCGACATCGCCGGTGTGTGCCCAGATCTGGCCGTCTGCATGGCGGCGCAGGATCATGTCGGTCTCCTCGGGCTTATTGTAGTAGCCCTTCATGACGGTGGGGGTGCAGATGCAGATCTCGCCGCGCTCACCGATGGGCAGTTCGGTCTCGGTGCCAGGCTCAAAAATGGACACCACCGTGTTCAGCATGGGAATGCCCACGCTGCCGGGTTTGGTCACATTGCCGGCGGCAACGGTAGCGGCAGAGGCGACCTCGGTCATGCCGTAGCCCTTGGCCAGCGGATATTCCACGTTGTGCGCCTTCAGGAACTCGTTCACAGTCAGCTCAGCGCCCAGCGGCAGCGAGTCGCCGCCGGCGGCATAGTTGCGGATGAAGGAGAGATCCTTCTTCTTCTTGAGCAGCGGAGAAGCTGCCATCTGCTGGTAGTGTGCCGGAACGCCGAACATGTGCTCGGGCTTGTGCTTCCAGATCAGTGCGCCCAGCTTGTCGGGGTCCAGATTGGGGATGATGACGACGTGCAGGCCCATGACCAGCGGCATATGCACGCCGCAGGCATAGCCGTAGGCAATGAACGGAGGCATAACGTTCATCAGCTTCTGGCCGCGGCAGAACAGATTGCTCTGG
>ENA-OQKQ01000379-OQKQ01000379.1-human-gut-metagenome-genome-assembly--contig:-NODE-379-length-15594-cov-5.946079_pt1 | contig 15594 bp, 10 predicted proteins | sample MGYA00242651_ERZ504803 | MGnify/ENA primary metagenome ERZ504803 (study PRJEB26092, sample SAMD00036380) | human gut metagenome | host: Homo sapiens | study: EMG produced TPA metagenomics assembly of...
AAAGATTATCATTGAAGAAAGAAGAAATGTCAGTTCCAAAGAGATTTCCGATTCTGAAATGGTAAAGAAGATTAAGAAGATTATTGAGGAGGAAGTAGAATGTTATTAAAGAAAATCACATTGAAAAACTTCCGTCAGTTTAAAGGCGTTCAAAGTGTTGAATTTGCAACTGACCCTCAGAAAAATGTAACTGTTATTATGGGTGAAAACGGTTCAGGAAAAACTACTCTCGCACAGGCATTCACTTGGTGCTTGTACGGGGTAACTGATTTCAAAACACAGTCTGTCATCAATCTTTCTTATGCGAACGAAATGGCAATCGGAGAATCTACAACTGTGTATGTTGAACTTATTCTTACTCATAAGGGCATCGACTATACAATTGTTAAAAATCAAGGTTATACTAAGGACAGGACTGGCGAAGTGAAAGCTGTTTCTACACAGTTTGGTAATTCACTATAAAGACGAGAAATGGACAAACTGAAACTGTACGAGAAGCACAAACTGTTGGTAAGATAAAAGAAATACTTCCGACAGGAACTCTCACGCTACTTTTCTTTGATGGTCGAACGCATTGATAAGATGAGTGAAGATATTCAGTCAGGAAAAGCGAGGAGTTTGCAAACGCAGTAAAAAGACTTTTAGGACTCGACTCATATTCTGAAGCCAAAAAGCACTTAGGCGGTGAAAAAAGAACCGGTAGTCGTTCTGTTATTGGTAGCTATAACAGTGCTTTTGATGCAAGTACTGACAGTAAAATTGTAGCTTATTCCAGAGAATATGAAAGACTTCAAGCAGAAATAGATAATCTTACATCCAGAAAAGAAGATATAGAAGAACAGATGCCTGTAATTGAAACTGAAATCGAAAAACTCACTGAAACAATTGCAAAAAACAGAGATGGAGAGAGATTACAAGCTGAGTGCAGACGAAAAATGATGAGATTAGAAGAAATAATGCTCTTATTGATAATTCGACAGATAAAATCATCTCATCTTTCAAGAGTAACTATAGATTCTTCTTCTACAAAAACTCGTAGCTGATGCTCTTGAAGTTTTGGCAGACGCAGATAAAATGGATAAAGGTATTCCTGATATTCATGAAAGAACAATCAAGTTCCTTATACAAAGAGGTAGCTGTATTTGTGGCAATCCAATCTGTGAGAACAGTAAAGAACACAAGGCTTTGCTTGATTTGCTTGCATACATTCCACCTCAGTCACTCGGAACAATGATAAACGCTTTCGCTACTGAGGGCAAGAACAGGACAAGAAATGGAGAAAACATTTTTGAAACGGTAAAAGATATTCTCTCTGATGTCGAGTTCTTGCCCTCAGTTTTGAACAAGGCTTGTTCGTGTGTCAAATACCCAACCTACCCTGCTAACACATCAATATCCTCATCAAACTTATCCACAAATCTCCTGGTAATGCCGCAAATGCCAGCATACTCTTGGTGCATACTCACATTTGTGATATTATTGAGTTCACTGAAGATACTAAGTTGCGAGAACTTGGTGATGCCTGTCAAGAAGACGAAACGCAGCATTCGGTCGCTATCCTTTAGGGGACTATAGAAATTGCGCATCACCTCCCTTAAGACGCCCAAACTAGTATCCTCATGTACCACATCAAGCAAAGGAGCATCGTATTCATCGATGAGCACAACGACCTTCTGCCCAGTCTGTTCATATACCGTTTTTATTAAATTAAGCATACGGACATTCGGGTCGGGAGACTCATTGACGATGCCAAATTTTTCTTCATTTACCTTCAATATGTACAAGAGATAACGCACAAGTTGGTCTTTCTCCATGTGCTTACCACCAGCCAAGCTAAAGTGAAGCACAGGATATTCCGTCCAATCTTTTTCTAGCTTTTCGATGGCAAGCCCCTTAAAGAGTTCCTTCTTTCCCTCGAAATAGCTCTGCATAGTAGAGACGAGGAGTGACTTTCCGAAACGACGTGGACGACTCAAGAAGAAATACTTTCCACTCGTATGAGTCATACGATAGATGTACTCCGTCTTATCTACATAGAGAAAGTCCTCCTCTCGAATCTCAGAGAAGGTCTGCATGCCTATTGGATATAACTTCGTTGCCATATTATCAACAATTTACTATTTACGTTGGCAAAGATAAGCAAAAATCCCGAAACCGCCAAGCGATTTCGGGATTTATTATGTATTCAACTATGTCCCCAATACCTTGAAGGGGATTTTATCAGTATTCTTACTATCTGTTCAGTTCCTTGATGATTTTCTCCAGATTGTCAAGCTGGCGGGCATCCACTTTCACATCTACCAGATTTCCTTCCTTGTCGAAGAGGCGATAGGAAGGGAAGGAGCGAATGTTGAGATAGTTCTCGATGGCACTCTGCTGAGCCGCTGGCAAATTGTAGTGGGCGATATTGTCGCCAACCAGATTATTCAGTTTGATGAGATTTTTCCATGACTCTTCAGGACTGTTGTTTGCCATGTAAAGATATACCACATCGTATGGCGCCAGGCGTTCGAACTCTTCCTTCGAATGGGCAAGAGCCATCTTGCACGGGGCACACCAAGTTCCCCAGACATCCAGCAATACAAGCTTTCCCTTATAAGGCTCCAATATATGGCGAAGAAGTTTCTCACCATCGCTCATATCCTGCGGAGCTGTCTTGATACTGGCAGTAATGTCCCTGTTCTGCAAAGACAGGTACTTACGGTGTTCTGCCAATACTTTCTCCCTGAGAACTTCAGAACTGATGCTGTGTTCTACCAGGTCAAGCCCATAACTATTGAGTGGCATGGCTAGTCTTTCCAACATCTGAAGAAGGGCTTTAGAGATGATGACATCTTTCTGCTGCTGGTTGCATCCCATGCTATCAGCTATATGCTGGGCATAATATACATCGATGAGAGGAGTCTCATCCTTAAGCATCTTGGCAATATCTTCTCTTCCAATGATAGCCGTAGCGCGCTTGGCAAGGGCTGAGTTGGAAAAAGCATTTTCATTTTCTCCTGCTCCTTGGCATCTGTCGTCTGATATTGCTTGATAGTCATGGCATCCAGATTCTTAGCCCATTGTTCCACCGTAGCAATTTCAGAATTTGTTATCGCAATATCCCCCTGAGCCTTGTGCTTTCTCAACAGTTCCGGATAATAATTGGTGAACAAGAATCCATAGGTCTTCCCCATGGGTGTACTGTACTTTAACCTTGCTTCCTGGTCGATGAGATCTTTAGTCAGCATACTATAGTCACGAAACTGAGTATAAGGCTGCGGAATCTCCTTCCATATTTTTTCCATTTGGCTTACATATTCCTGAGGGAAAATATGGTCTTTTACACGATATGCTCCCTGTAAGATTGATGATGCATAACTACAGAGAAGATATCGGGCAGCATACTCCTGATAACATTTGGAAATAGATGCCGATTTTTCTATCTGTTTCCGTAAGTTCCCTTCAGCCTCCTTATATCTGGATTCAAGAATCTGCATCATCTCCTGGGCTGGAACCTTATTTTCATACTTACCTGCATAGTCTGCGTTAATCATTGGGATAGGATGCGCCAGCAGTTCATTTTGCAAGCGGCATTTTTTGCCCATGAAGATGGAATGTCCAGACTTGAAGTCATAGAGCAGATAATAGGTCTCACCTGGCTCCAACACCGTGTTGATATAAGTATGTTTCCAGTCCATGAAAACCTCGGTAGAGTTGATGAGAGGCACTTTGATCTCAAATCTGCCAAGTGAATCGAGCTTGCTACAATTGCTCACTTCCTTGAATGTGGAAAAGAGATCATAATACTGCACACTATACTCCTGCCCTCTATCCCAAAATTCCTTAGGCATATTTCTGAGCCATCCCACAACAATAGCCGTATCGGGCTTGTTATGAGTATCCTTCAGACTTGTGGTCTCATCTTTCTGCGGATAATCCGGAAGGGTGGAAGTGGTAATGAGCGAATATTCGGCTTTCTTGCCGTTGATGCTCATCGTGCGCTTGCCATGTTGAGGTTTGTCGATGTTGACAGCCAGGTCGCTCTTGCCATCGGTAAGGATGAAAGAGTACTTGTCGCCCTTCTGATTCTTCTGCTTGTATTGCCAGTAACGGCAGTCGTAGATGGCGAAATCTTCATAGAATCCTATCTCCCAATCGCCGGTCGCATCGTTGCGCCAAAGCGAGGAGAAGAGCTGTTTGATGCGGGTATCGATATTCTCGATGCCCAATATCTTGAAGTTCTTTTTGCCGTCACCTTCCAGGAAGTCAAACATTCGGGTCTTCTTGGGGAGCGGTGCGAAATGGAAGACCACATCCTCCTTGCCAGAGCTAGGCATATAGTGTTCTTCGTCAAGTTTCAGTCCATCACAGCTCTTGACGAGATATTTCTTGCCATCAGCAAGGAGATAGGTTTCCTTCACAAACTTTATCCAATAGTGTGGGGGAAAAGTGATGTGCATGAACACTCGTGTTTCATCATCTGCGAATTCCACACGATAGATGTTGAGTTGAGATTGAAAAGGATCATAAAATAGCTGATTCGATTCAGCTATCGGCTGTTCCCAGACAATGGGTTTCTTGCCATTCCCAGCCCAGCAAGTACAGAGCCAGATGGCTGCAATAAGTACACAAAGGATTCTTTTCATAATTCAATTATTTTATTGGATTGATACTATTATACCGTTACTTAATATTCAATAGAAACATCCAGTTTCTTCAAATCCTTATCAGCCGAACTGCTGCCGTAATAAACCTCATACTTTCCTGCCTTGGCACGGACGGTATTGGTTGCAGCATCGAAGAGTTCGAAGTTTCTGCTATCCAGCGTAATGACAGCCTCAGCAGTCTTTCCTGCCTTCACCTCCACTCTCTCGAAAGCCTTCAAGCTCTTCAATGGTCCTTCGGTATCGGCAGGATCCTTCACATACACCTGTACCACCTCGGTTCCATCTTTCTTGCCAACATTACTTACCGGTACCTTCAGCGTAATTTTCTCACCCTTCTTCAGGATAGAGTTGGAAAGTGTAGCATCGCCAATACGGAAAGAAGTATAGCTCAAGCCGTAACCGAATGGGAAGAGCGCATCGTTCATATAGCGATAGGTTCTGCCCTTCATGCTGTAATCCTTGAAATCAGGCAACTGATTGGAATTGCGATAGAAAGTGATTGGTAACTTGCCGGCAGGATTGTACTCACCAAAGAGCACACGAGCCACTGCCTCACCACCTTCCTGACCAGGATACCAGGCTTGGAGAATAGCATCGCAACTCTCTGTCTCTGGAGTCAAGGCGATAGCCGAACCCGAACAGTTGACAAAGACAACCTTTTTGCCCGCCTCCTTTAAAGCCTTCAGGAAATTGCGCTGAACCTTAGGCAATTCTATGTTGGTGCGGTCACCACCCTTGAAGCCAGAAATCTCGATAGGCATTTCCTCACCTTCCAACTGTGGAGAGATGCCACCTACGAAGACTACTGTCTCGCAATCCTTCAACTGCTTGAGCGAAGCCTGATAGTCGATAGGATTCTCATGACCGATATTGATCTTCATATTGGCATTATAGGTTGGCATCTCAGCATATCGTATTTCTATCTGATACTCCTTGCCTTTCACGCCCTCAAACTCGATGCGGGATTCTGCTGTGCGCCAATCACTCTTTTCTGACTTTTTCTCACCATTCAGATAAACCTCATAATGACCGCAGGCAGCCACATCGAGCAATACCTTGGCGTTCTGCTTAGGACGGAATACGGTTTCATACTTGGCAGAAAAGCCCGTCAACTTCACATTGGGTGCAAACGAATGCTGACCATAGGTAGTTACCTGCACAGGATTCTTTTCCTGAGTGATGGTAACAGGCTTACCTTCCATTTCACGATTGTTCCAGAAAGTGCCCTTAAAGCCCATCTTGCCATCCATGCTGCACTGGTCGAAGTAAGAATCCAAAGTCTGGTCGTTCACCAGGTCGCACCCTTTAAAGGTGACGATCTGGTTTTTCTTCAAACGACTCTTGATACCATCCAGGATGGTAATTGTCTGTCGTGGAGTACCATTATAGTTTCCCCACATCATCGGTTCGTTATCCACATTTGGTCCGATGAAAGCAATCTTCTTTAGCTTTTTATCGAGAGGTAATACCTCATTATTGTTTTGGAGCAGCGTCATGGTCTGCAGAGCCATATCGAGCGAGAGCTGGCGATGTGCCTTGCTGCAAAGCACAGATACAGGAATCTTCGACCATGATACTATCTTGTTGTCATCCATCTCACCCAAGTCGAAACGACCTTCGAGCAGACGAATCACATGCTTATCAACTTCTTCTTCCGTCAGGGCACCATACTTCACAGCCTCAGGCACTGATTTATATACATAATTAAATCCACATTCTACATCGGTTCCAGCCAATACGCCCTTAGCTGCTGCATTTCTGGCATTGCTCGAAACCTTATGGTTCTCCCAGAAATCAGTAACAGCGCCACAGTCGGAAACTACCAGGTACTTGAATCCCCACTCATCCCTGAGAATCTGCTGCAAAAGGCGGGTGTTGCCGCAGCATGGTTCATCATCCCAACGCTGATAGGCACACATCACCTCACGCACCTTGGCATCCTGCACAAGTGATTTGAAGGCAGGCATATAAGTTTCCCAAAGGTCGCGCGGTGTAACATCGGTAATATTGTCTGTATGGCGAGCCCATTCTGGTCCGCTATGAATTGCATAGTGCTTGGCACAAGCCCAGAGTTTGCGGTATTTCGTATCTTCAGGTCCCTGCAATCCGCGCACCACGGCACATCCCATCCTACTGGTAAGATAAGGATCCTCACCATAGGTTTCCTGTCCACGTCCCCAGCGAGGATCACGGAAGATATTCACGTTTGGAGTCCAGACAGAGAGGGCATGGAAACGGGTTACATCTCCTCCCTTCTGCTGCAGTTCATTCCATTTGGCACGCATCTCATCAGATGTTGCATCAAAGACTCTATACACCATTCTGTCGTTAAACGAAGCTGCCATTCCGATAGGTTCCGGAAAGACGGTTACATCTCCCATGTTCGCCACACCATGCAGTGCCTCGCTCCACCACTGGAATCTCTTGATTCCCAATCGTGGGATAGCCGGCGAATCATCCAGCATCAGAGAAGCTTTCTCTTCCAAAGTGAGACGACCACATAAATCTACCGCTCTCTCATGAGCCGAGAGGGCTGGATTCTGATAAGGAAACTGCTGAGCTGAGGCATTGCCGGAAGACATAGTTACCACAAACATCAAAGCTGCGTATATAACATTCTTGTTCATTGTAATTACTATTAAGCTATTAGTATATTAAATTGTTATTTGTGCTGCAAAGATAAACAAAAAAGCAGAATACTACTTTATTACAAGTATCAAATACTTTATATAATGTAACACTTACAGCTGTATCTTTACAGCCTTTCCGTCATATTCCACACTCTTGCTTGCCTGCATAGGCTGATCGCCCGCACCACTATTGGCATCCACCAGTACGATGTGGAATCTGCGATGCTGGAGCATTCCCTTATAGCTGCCCTTGCGTGGAGCGATGCTCAGAGTTCTGTCTGCTTCATTCCAAACAAACTGGATTTCCGAGAATTTACCCTTCTCGTAATTATAGTTGTCGCCCTCATCCTCATAGAGCGTAAATTTACCATCAGCACCAGGATAGACACGAATTTCCAGCTCATCCCAAGGTTTCTCTGAACTATACTGCACTTCAGGACCGAATGGCAGGATGGTACCTGCCTTGATGAATACAGGCATGATGTCGATAGGACAAAGGCGCTGGATATCCTGACCGCCCTCATACTGGGTGTTGCTCCAGAAATCATACCATTTATTACCCTTTGGCAAGTAAACATTCACAGGCGCAGCTGCCTTCCTTACATCAGGATAGATGGTATGTCCCTTCTTCTCCTTATCCTTCCAGGTGTATAAAGGATCGGTTACCGGCTTCACCAGAATGTTGCGGCCGAAGAGATACTCATCGTTCAGACGGGAAGCCTTCTTGTCTGCCGCATAATCCATTACCAGGGCACGCATCATGCTTCCGCTATTCTGTACACAGTCGCCAGCCGTACTGTAGATATAAGGCAAAAGGCGATAGCGCAGCTTGATGGCCTTAATCATAGCATCATAAGCCCAGTCGCCCTGCTTTCCGAATTCATACAGTTCGCTTACCATCGGTGAAGAACAGTGGTTGCGCATCAATGGCATGAAGGTTCCCCACTGCATCCAGCGGGTCTGCAATTCCTGAATGGCTGGATTCTTTGGATTCTGTTCAAACTCCCAGTAGAAGAAACCACCCAGGTCGGTGTTCCAGAATGGGATACCGCAGAGCGAGAAGTTCAAGCCCGATGGAATCTGATTCTTCATCTCGTCCCAGGAAGCCACCACATCACCGCTCCAGCAGATGGTGCCATAATGCTGAATACCGAGACTGCCGCTTCGAGTCATCTGGAGCGAACGCTTTGTGTTGCCCTTCATCGCTCTCTGGTGCTCGTAGATGCTCTTGTTGTGCAACAATGGGAAGGCGTTCTTCACGCCCAACCATGAACCATCGAAGGTCTGATAGTTCTCATCGCCCGGCTTCTCAAAATGGTCTGGCTCCGTAGAATCGGTCCACCAGGCATCAAAGCCCATCTGGTAGAGATGAGTAAGATACTTCCAGTAGAGGTTGCGAGCCTTCGGATTGAAGACATCGTATGGCATCACGCCACTGTTTCTTGGCCACGTTTCAAAAGGAAGGAGGGCATTCATCTTCTTCAGTTCACGATACTGCTCTGTCCAAGGACCGAAACTTGCCCAGATGGAAATCATCAGATGGGCATCGTTCTTATGAACATACTTCACCATCTCTTCCGGACTCTTCAGGCGGGGTTCTCCCTGTACCTTCATCTGCTTCATATCGGTAGGAAGATACTTGGCATAGGCTGGGTCGCCCACCTTATTTATATAGTATGGGTTCTGGAACTTCATCGCATTCCAGTTGGAGTCGCATCCCCAATACTGCCAGTCCTGCACGATGGCATCAGTAGGAATCTTCAGTTCGCGATACTTGTCCAACACGCCAGCCAGTTCATCACTGGTCTTATAGCGCTCACGGCATTGCCAGAAGCCCATCGCCCATTTCGGGAACATCGTAGCCTGTCCGGTGAGTTCACGGATGCTGGCGATGACTCCATCTTGCGTACCATCCTTATACATGAAATAGTAGTCGGCGCAGGTTCCCACTTCACTGGTAAAGGAAGTGCATGATGGCTGGTTGCCATTATTCTTGGATGCTACGATATCATTGAAATAGGTTTTTCCTGCATTGTCCCAGTAAAGACCATAGCCCTTCTCACTGGTGAAATAAGGGATGGCGATATAAGTATTATTGTTCCAGAGTACGATATTCTGTCGACCACGCTGATTCATGTAAACATCGCGCAACTGTCCCAGACCATAGATGGCCTCGTCATCAGCAAGACGGAAGTCCTGCTCTATACGGTACTTGCCCTTGTTGGCTTTATCCTTGCGAGCTTCCAGACGGGTCTTCGTATCAGTAAGCAGCAGCTTTCCATCCTTCGAAAGGAAGCGGATTTCGCCAGTCTGCTGATTCAGTTCAACGGAAATAAAACTAGAATTGATTTTTACAATATCACCGTTTTCCTGTATTTGAACGCCCTTCATCTGCTGAGGTTTCAAGATGACAGAATAGCTTTTCTTCTGAACAGGAGCACCAAGTCCGGCATCAGATTTCAAGATGCGGACGATGGATGGAGAATAGAATTCGATGGTTACATTCTGCTGAGCCACCTGACGGGTGATAGACTTGGCAGCCGCACCTTTCTGGGTGCCTGCCACCTTTACATTCTTGGCGCTGAGTTCACTTGGAACGCCAACGACAGCGATGCCCAAAAGGGCAATGAGAGATAAATTCTTTAGCATACTTCTGTTTATTTTATTAGAGGGTTTATGATTGGAACGCTTCTCGATTGTCAAATCATCATGAATTTATTGTTGTCTGAAATTCCATTTAGAATTATCGCTATTGAAATCGAAAGGAGCCAAGCCTGGGGTACAATCGCCGAGTGAAACCAATGCCAGTTTCTCTTTTGTGCCTGGCACTGCCTTAGGCATGATGCGATAGGTGCCATCGGTGAGCTGTTCGATACGCCAAAGCTGGGCATCTTCACCAGTAAACTCAGGTTTGGCAATGACATCATGCTGAGCGGTTGCGGTAAGATAGCGAGTAGTGCCTTCTATGCAGATCTTATAATAAGGGCCACCCAGATAACCACCCTTTCCGGCAGGCATGATACTCCACTTCTGATGAGGACGGAACATATAATCGTTCATTCTTACCTTCACCTCGCCCTTAGGCCATTCTGCCTCTACCTCCTTCAAAGTCTGAGGTTCGATATTCTTCAAAGGCTTGGTTGGCTTAATCCAAAAAGGTTCGATATCCCGCTGCATTCTCACGAAATCTACGGCAATCTCCAGGGCATAGCCTCTTCGTTCCGATTCTATCTCGTAGGTTCCGGCATGAAATTCATCACCAGCCACAGGCCAGTCGTTCTTCCACAACAAAGGACGGATGGCCAACACGCTTCGTCCTCCCTGTCTGAAATCAGACTCATAGTGGAACGACATCTTTTCTACACCCTCTTCCTCAATATAGCGGCCGAAGTGACCGGGACCCGTCTTCAGATTGTTGGCAGCAATCACCATTTTTCCACCGCCCTGCAACATCTCTCTGCCCACATTATCTACGTATGGACCGGTTATCTTTCGCGAACGTCCCACAACGATATTGTAGGTAGAATTAGGACCATCGCAACAGGTGCCATGGGTGCCGAGAAGATAATACCAGCCGTTGCGGTAAATCAAATCAGTAGCCTCGCAGTCGATGGCGATATTGACGGGTTCGTTGCCTTCCATCCGCTTACCAGTCTTCGGATCAAGTTCTACCAGACGGATAAATCCGAAATAGGTACCATAACTGAGCCAGAGTCTGCCGGTAGTAGGGTCGAGCAACAAGCCCGCATCAATGGCATCACAGTCTTCATCATCCAATGAAGAAGCTACCACCACCGGTTCAGTATATTTGAAATCAGGCGATTTCGGATCGAGCGTTTTGTTCCACATCGTCAGGACATCACCGCGATGACTGCCACCCAAACCACCACCCGTAGCACTGTAGGCTACAAGATAACGGTCGCCAATCTTCAACACATCAGGAGCCGCTCCTCTTCCGGGACGAACAGCACCACCCTGCCAGGTCCAGCCATCCTCCGACCAGATTCCACCTTCACCCGTTCCAAAGGTATAATACTTTCCATCACACAGGGCAATGGTAGAAGGATCATGAATGAAAGGTTCGCCCACCTGGGCTTCTGCCTCGTAAGCAGAGGAAGACAACAAGGCAACCAAAGCAGCGGCATAAAGTTTCTGCTGAGCAGCAACCGGGCTAAAATATCTGAAAAATATATTGTTCTGTTTCATAACTTTCTTTATTGATTGCACTACTTCACGTGAATAGACAGGTTTCTGACAGGCTTGCCCTGTCCGTCGATGAATCGGACACAGAAGTCGCTCATACCAGGTCCATTGATGACTGCACCACGAAGAATATTCCTACCTTTCTTCAAGGTAAGCTTCTTAGAAACCACATCATCGCGAACCATTCTTCGGTCGCCTTCGAGCATCACCGCCTCCTCACCATTGAGCCACCACATGGAAGCACCATTCGAGCCAACAGACAAGCGGACGTCTTTCATCTCCTCAGGGCAATCGATAATGGTAACCGCCCAGAACAAGACACCATACTTGGGCTTCTTAAACGAAGTGGCGAAACGGAAGAGCTTCACATTAAACAGTTTACTGTCCAGCGCATGCCATTTCAGTTTTTCCTTGCCCACCTTCACGACGGCTCCATCCTTAGGAACTGTTTCCATCTGTTTAGGGAAATACTGCGTATGGAATATCTCCTTCAGATAAGAATCAGTAAAAACGACATTGCTCTTGACCGGCATAGAGATGGGCTCCAGGAGCAACCATCTCTGAATAAATCCAGCCGCATTAGGCATGACAGGCTGCTTGCCGACTGGTCCGAAATAAGGATTGATGTCTGCAGGTAAATTCCTGTTTTGGGCATCCGCAGAGGAATGTCCAAAAAGGAATACACATAAACAAAACAATCTAACTATTTTATTAAAAAATTTGTACATAGACTATTCATTATTATTGAGGTTCGATAATCTGATAACGGCCACTCAGATGCATGAAGGCGAAGAGACGCAACAGTCCGTCGTAGTAGCCATCGAAGAAGCCTTCTTGTCTGGTTCATGTTTGGCATTCCAGAAATGACTGACGAATTCCCTGCCCTTCACATGATTGCTGACCAATGAAGCCGCAGCCGAAGTGGCAACAAAACCGATAGAATGGCGGAGTGCCTTAGGAGCCGTACCTGCCGGCAGAATATCTTCTACCATCGTTCCATCTACATTATACTGGTCCAGGAAAGAATCAATGCCCTTACTATACAGGAAGTTCTGCAGCGTATTGGCATATTTCTGCTGCCACTCCTTATCCTTGCAAGCCCAGGAATAATCGAGCGCTATGTTCATTGGAACACGCCATGAATCGTAGCGGAATGCATCACCCAGCAACGACCCGTCTTCATCAGACTGCCATCATAGTTGCAATAGTCCGGGTTCAAGCCCGTCTTCTCATTGATACACTTATGCAGGAACTCACGGCTTTTCTCAGCACACTCCTTCCAGAACTGGGACCGTCCGTCGTTAGCCCATTTCGCCCAAACCTCGTAAAAGGCAGGGAGATGGTAAGAAGGGTCGGTAAACTTCCCGCCCCAATGATCGGGCGTAAAGGTGATGAGCTGATGTTCAAGATTGATGAGCGGAGCTGTGCGGTCCATTCCCGCCTTCTGCATGCTGCAATCCAGAATATGCTGCGCTTCCTTCAGATAGTTGATGCCCGTATCATTTCCCCATCGGTTGGATGCAAAGATGAGCGAAGTTACGAAATAGAGTTCACCATCCGATGCGGCTCCCTGCGCATTTCTCGTTCCATCAGTCTTGCAGCTCCATGCGAAATAGCCCTTATAAGGTCCTTCCTGATGCTGCATGTATTTCTTGCTCCATCGCCAGAGACGGTCGAAGATGTCCTTCTTGTCAAACTGCACGGCAGCCATCATTCCATACGACATGCCTTCGGTTCTCACATCATTGTTCTTTATATCGCTGACATATCCCATGGAATCGCCCACCTCGAAATAGACCTTGTTCTTACCGTAGAACACATCATTGAACACTTCGTTCACCTTCCTGTCTATATCAGCCTGCTTATAGCCCATCTCGGCAAAGAGATTACGATACTGGTGAGTTTCGAAAGCTCCCTTTTCCCAAGGCAACGCATCGAAGCCCAGCCAGTCTACCTCTACGTCGGCTCCACTCTGCAAGGATACATGGAGAGCATGAACGCCCTGAGGAGCATGGAGCACCTGGGCACGGATATTCTTCCAGCCAGCCGACTTTGGAATCTTCACCTTAGCGATGATATTACCCTTCTTGCCATCGGCTCTGACTACGAGCACACCGCCCTTTGAAGACTTGGCACGAACGGTGATTTCCGCCACCTTCTCATTACCGAAATCCACCTTATTATATATAAGGGCAGTATTCGATTTAGAGAAGAGAGTCTTCCATCCGGCGAAGCAGTTGTTCTTATCCAGATATTCAATACCAATACCCTTGCCTTGCAGCGCAGAATAGCGGTCAATCTGAATACGCGAACGAGCGTTCGTCAATCCCACACCTCTTAGCGTAGGTATCACCTTCTGTATCGTTCCATCAGGATTGAAGTTCAGAGAGTCGATTCGCACCGAGCGGTTCTTGTCGAACTTAGGCGAATAATCATTATGATGATAAAAGAGATACCACTGTCCCTGATATTCCACGATGCTATGATGATTGGTCCAGCACTTTGTAGGCGACTCATCCATGATGATGCCCTTGAATGTGAAAGGTCCCATCGGATGGTCAGCCATGGCATAAGCCAGCGTTTCGGTGCCATTCTTTTCACGTACCCAAGGGAAGGTGAAATAATATTTGCCGTTACGTTCGAAGGCAAACGGTCCTTCCTTGAATCCTTCAGGCAATCCCTCTACCAGTTTGGGTTCCGAGGCAAGTTCCGTCATGTTTGGTTTCAGCTTAGCCATGTGCAAGCCAGCTCCAGCCCAGTAGATATAAGCCTGTCCGTCTTTATCTATCAACACACAAGGGTCTATACCATGAACTCCCTCTATGGGTTTCCACATCGGCATAAATGGTCCTTCCGGCTGGTCGGCAACCGCCACACCTATTCCGAATCCCTTCTCCTCCCCTTTCGGAGCGGCTGGGAAATAGAAGTAATATTTCCCGCCTTTCTCTACACAATCAGGAGCCCACATCGTATAACTTCCGTCTTGTACCCAAGGTACTTTATCCTGCGAAACGATGACTCCATGATCCTGCCACTCAGTAAGATTGGCAGAAGAGAAAACGTGATAATCTGCCATGCAGAACCATTCCTTCAGTTTCTCGATAGGACTCGGAATGTCATGAGAAGGATAGAGATATATCTTCCCGTTGAATACGCGAGCTGTAGGATCAGCAGAATACTGTCCGCTGATAATCGGGTTTTGGGCTGATGCTCCTACCGCCATTGTCATCAACATTGCACACATCCATGTTTTCATACGCAAATCCCTTTAAAGAAGAAAAAAGGGGGTGCTTCTTTTCAAAACACCCCCTAATTATCAAACTAATCTATAGTTCTTAAAACGTTATATTTACAAAACAACTTCATGATTACCAACCAGGATTCTGCTCCAGGTTAGGATTCTTATCCTTCACGGTCTGTGGATAAGGGAAGAACTCATGCTTGCCCTCCTTGAAACCTACTTCGAAACCGGCATCCTTGGCTGCACTGGTAGATACGGTATAGAAACGGCTGTTGGCCTCTGTACCATGTTCCCAGGTAACCTTGCGGTCATCAGCCTTAGGTGCACGGAACAACTTATCGAATACATGAGGACAGTCAGAGCCTACATTCTTCAGGCGCTCGATAGCCTTGGCATCCTTCCAACGCATCACATCGAACCAGCGGCAGCCTTCCAGCCAGAGCTCGTAAGACTTCTCCCTCTTCAGTACATCCATATCTACTGTTTGGCTGATGGTCTTTGAACCGGCGCGCTCCTGAATCATATTGATGTACTTCTTAGCCTCAGACTGATCGCCTGTATTGAGACAAGCTTCCGCATAATTGAGCAATACCTCAGCATAACGCATCACAACATAGTTGTTCAGACGAATATTGTCTCCATATTTGTTGCCATCAGTATCAGCCTTTCTGATTATCTGCTTGAAAGCCAACCAGAATGAGTTGTCGTAAAGTCCCTGTACAGGGTCGTTGATACCCACCTCTTGCTCTTCATCTTCTCTTTACCGACTATTGCATTCATGCAGGTCAGCATATTCCATCTTATAGACTAGCATCATCAATATGCTTCAAAGTAGCTTTTAAGCGTATAGGAATCACCATCATTGGCATAG
>ENA-OQKQ01000382-OQKQ01000382.1-human-gut-metagenome-genome-assembly--contig:-NODE-382-length-15541-cov-2.615998_pt1 | contig 15541 bp, 11 predicted proteins | sample MGYA00242651_ERZ504803 | MGnify/ENA primary metagenome ERZ504803 (study PRJEB26092, sample SAMD00036380) | human gut metagenome | host: Homo sapiens | study: EMG produced TPA metagenomics assembly of...
GCTGCTGCAGCGCTTCTACGATGTGGACGACGGCTCGCTGCGTGCGAGGGCGTCGACGTGCGCGACTGGGACCGCGCGGCGCTGCGCGGCGAGTTTGCCATGGTGCTGCAGGATACCTGGCTGTTTAACGGCACCATCCGCGAGAACATCCGCTACGGACGCCCCGACGCGAGCGATGCCGAGGTCGAGGCCGCTGCGCGCGCCGCACGCTGCGACCACTTTATTCATACGCTCGCCGGTGGCTACGACTTTATGATCAACGAGGAGGGCACCAACCTGTCGCAGGGTCAGCGCCAGCTCGTGACCATCGCCCGTGCCATTTTGGCCGACCGCCCGGCACTGATTCTGGACGAGGCGACTTCCAACGTCGATACCCGTACCGAGGAGCTCATTCAGCGCGCCATGGATGCGCTGATGCAGGGCCGCACCAGCTTTGTCATCGCGCACCGCCTGTCCACGATCCGCAACGCCGACGTGATCTTGGTGATTCGCGACGGCGACATCGTCGAGAAGGGCACGCACGACGAGCTGCTCGCCCAGGGCGGCTTCTACGCCGACCTGTACAACTCGCAGTTCGACGAAGCGGCGTAAAAACCGGCGGCAAACAACCGCAATGCCAAGAAAACGGGGGCGCAGGACAACCTGCACCCCCGTTTTGTATCCTTCGAGCCTCGAAACGCCTTCCCTGAGACCTCACTGACGGCGCTTTCCAGACCCCGTGGGCAAAAAAGGGCAAATATGAGTACTGTTACCTTTTTAGTAACAGCCAAAACCGCCTCAAATGCCGCTCCCACGGCTTACACGCGTCCCTAAATTGATCAAACAACACCATAGCGGACTTATATGTGTTTGCGTTAATGAACATATTTTGCTGTTATGTCTATTATTTTGCGAAGGCAATATGATACTAAGATAGCAACCGTACTCATATTTGGCATTTTTTGCCCACAGGGTATTTCCTAGGGAACCGACAACAGCCTTAGGGTCCCGCGCGGCGCCGCTCCCTCCCGGCATCCGCCGACGTTTACCCAGATAAAACCTGCCAAAATAAACCTGTCCCTTTTTGGTAGGTTTCGGGGTGACAAGGGCTTGCACTTTAGCGTGCGACAGCGGATAATGCCGAGCATTCGACAATACGCTTATTGCTCTTTCTATAGATTGAGGAGACCCCTATGGCCATGGAATTCAAACGCAGGCTGCCGATCCCCATGGAGATCCGCGAGGAAATGCCACTTTCTGCCGAGCTTACCGCCAAAAAGCAGGCATTTGACGCCGAGGTCGCCAAAGTCTTTACCGGCGAGGACGCACGTAAGGTGCTCATCATCGGCCCGTGCTCTGCCGACCGCGAGGATTCGGTGCTCGAGTATATGAACCGACTGGCCAAGACCGCCGAAGAGGTCAAGGACAAGCTCATCATCATTCCGCGCGTCTACACCAATAAGCCGCGCACCAAGGGCACCGGCTACAAGGGTCTTCTGCACAACCCCAACCCCGAGGCTCCCGACGACCTGCTCGAGGGCGTCAAGGCCATCCGCCACATGCACCTGCGCGTCATCGAGGAGACCGGCTTCTTCACCGCCGATGAGATGCTCTACCCGTCCAACTACCAATACCTCGTTGACCTGCTGAGCTATGTTGCCGTGGGCGCACGCTCGGTCGAAAACCAGGAGCATCGCCTGGTGTCGAGCGGCATTTCGGTACCCGTCGGCATGAAGAATCCCACTGCCGGCTCTACCACCGTTATGCTCAACTCCATTTACGCCGCCCAGGCGCACCAGAGCTTCATCTTCCGCAACTGGGAGTCGAGTGCGACGGCAATCCGCTCGCGCACGCCGTTATGCGTGGCTACATCGGTCTCGATGGGCGCACCTACCCCAACTACCACTACGAACACCTGGAACGTCTGGCCGAGCGCTATACCGAGCACGCCGGCTATGCCAATCCGGCGGCGGTCATCGACTGCAACCACGACAACTCGGGCAAGCGTCCGCTGGAGCAGTATCGCATTTGCAAGGACGGTACTCGACAGCTTGCCGCCGCAACGAGTCCATCTCCAAGCTGGTCAAGGGCTTTATGATCGAGTCCTACCTGGAGACGGCAACCAGCCGGTCGACGGCGGTGTCTTTGGCAAGTCGATCACGACCCGTGCCTGGGCTGGGAAAAGACCGACTACCTCATCCACGAAATCGCGGAACGTATTTAGTTACGCGGTTTTACCAAACCGCGTAACGGCTCGACGCTGCAAACCCGCCAGGGCGGCAATCTGCCTTTCAACTTCGGCGGTCATGATCAAAAGATCGATGCCGCCTCGTTTCAAGGCACCTTGACTCGCTCTGGCGGGTTTTCGCTGACGTTTTTTCGACCTGCATTGTTGCCAAGGTTGGCTACCAATGACTAATGCGGTAACTAGCTACGTCGGTCCGCTTGACCGGCTGGGTTTCCGAGGTGCCCCAGGTCGCCGCGAGAGAGGAGCGAAGCGTACTTTGGTACGCGAGCGACGGTTTGAGCGGCGAGATGGGGTGCCTCGGGAAGCCGGACGATTAAGCGGACGGTTCCTGCTGCGTAATGCAGTGGATATTTCCACCACCGAAGACGACCTGCTCGGACTGAACGCCGACGCACTTGTAGACGCCCTCGCCCCAGACCTCGTCGTAGATCTTCTGGAGCGTGTCAACGGCAAGCTGATCGTTCTCGTCGCCGTACTGCGGGACGATAACGCCGTGGTTGGTGACCAGGTAGTTCATGTAGGAGGCGATCAGCGGCTCGTCGGCAACGCGCGGCTCGGCGTTCTCGTCGGCGTCGATGGTGTCGCAGGAAGCCTGGTCCATGAACAGCGGGTTCACAGGCATGCAGAGCTTGTAGACCTTCATCTTGCGGCCCTTGGCGTCAACGGCGTTGGAAAGGGTCTCGTAGACAGCATGGCACTGCTCGTAGAACGGATACTCGGGATCGTCAGTCCAGATGCAGGCCATGACGCCCGGAGCGATGAACGTGGCGACGTCATCGATGTGACCGTTGGTCTCCTCGGGGTCGATGCCCTCCTTGACCCAGATGACCTTCTCGACACCCAGATAATCCTTGAGGTGTTCGTCCATATAGGCGCGAAGTTCCTCGCTCCAGGGCTCGAACTTCCTCTTGAACTTGGGCCAGATGGACTCGGGATCCTCTTCCTCCTCCAGAACCGCAGAGCAGGTGCGGCCCGGGGAAAGCAGACACTGGTCGGTCACGACCACGGTACCTTCGCCGTCGACGGTGATGGAACCGCCCTCGAGGATCATGTCATCGGGACGATAACGACGACAGCCGGAAAGCTCAGCCATCTTAAGGGCGATCTGCTCGTCCTTGTCCCACGGGAAGTACAGGCCGTCGACAAGACCGCCATAAGCGTTGAAGTGCCAGTGGTTGGCGCGCTTATCGCCCTTGCCGTTGATAACAAAAGTGGCAGCGGTGTCGCGGAACCAAGCGTCGTCGGTGGTCATCTCGATAACGGTAACGTTCTCGTCTTCCTCAAAGACGGCCTTGCAGTTGGCGTAGTCGGCCTGATTGACGCATATGGTAACCGGAGTGAACTCGGCAATAGCGCGAGCGATGGCGGCATACTGCTTCTGAGCCGGCTTGGCGCCATGGGCCCAGGTATCGGTGCGATGGGGCCAGCCCATCCACACGCGATCCTGCGGAGCGAACTCAGCAGGCATAAAGTAGCCGTCGGCCTTAGGGGTGGACTCGGACTCGGTGATCGTACGCATAAGATTTCCTCCAAATCGAACGATCGCTTGCTGCAGGCGGATTACCCGCAGCCTAAAACCAAGAGGTGGCGGACGCCCGTTCCCCGGCAAAGGTCGGGGCGCCCGGCGCCGGTTTTCACGGAGTCGCACCGGCAAGCGACGACGTAACCTGGCGCGCGGAGACAAAACGCACGAAGGATACGGAAGAGAGATTGGGGCGGGCGGTGGTTACCAGAGCTATCGTTCACACCCACCCCGGGGAATGGTCAAGTAGCGAGGAGGGTTGGAGCCCCGAATCCGGGTGCTCTAGTCCTCTTCGGCCTCGGCGGCCTCCTCAGCGAGACGCTGAGCAGCCAGCTCGGGGGTGAGACCCTTGTACTCGGTCTCGCGACCCTTAGCACTGACGACGCGGACAACCTCGCCAATAAGCAAAAGCACGATGAAGATAACGATCATCGGGACCTTATCGCCAATCTCATCGACAGAGAACGGAATCAGCGTTGCAACGATAGCCAGAATCAGCTCGATGCAGGGAATAGCCAGCATGACCTTCATCATGGCACCCTTAAACGGGAACGTGAAGATGCGCTCGCGGTTCGGGTCGTTCTTGCGAAGGTTGAGGAACGCCGGGAACATCGGGATATAAGTGAGCAGCAGAAAGACGACGGAGGTGCCGAAGAGCATCCAGAAACACCGTTGGAGATGGCGTCAATGGGAACCAGCTGCAGGCACAGCACCAGGGAGGCAACGATGGCGTTGACCAGGTTGGCGCCGTTGGGCATATCGTCATCCGAGATCATCGAGGCAAAGACCTTGGGCATGTTGCCGTGCTCGGCAGCGTAGCGAGCAACGGAGTGACACCAAAGGACCAAGCAGCCATGTTGGCAAACAGGGTGATCAGGAAGGCGATGCAGATGATCTTAAAGATCATGGAGTCGCCCACCATGGTCTGGACAGCGTAGATCATGCCGTAGTCGGGATCGATGGAATCGGCCGGCACAGCAGCGCCGATGCCAAAACCAGCGAACAGGTAGATCACGGCGATAGACAGGCCGCCAACGATGATAGCCTTGGGGATATCGCGAGCGGGATCGGCCATATCGTCGGTCATGGTGCAGATGACCTCGAAGCCCATGAAGTTAAAGATGATGATCGACAGGTAGCCGAGCGCGTTGGTGTTGGTGAGCTCGGGCAGGAAGGTGGTAGCGGACATGTCGTTCGCAAAACCGTTCTCCATGGCATACCAAATACCCAAAGCGCCGACGATAACGGCAACGGCAACCTTGATGATGGCGCCGCCGTTCAGGACCCACTCGGAGTCGGCCGCCTTGGAGCGACCCATGAGGTAGACGATCCACACAAAGGCAAGATCGATACCCAACTTGGCGATCAGATTGAACTCGACGCCAAAGACCATGCCCAGAATGTCGGGGAACATGGTAGCCAGCGAGGCGATCCACAGCGGGTAGTTAACCCAGTAGTAGTACGAGATGCGGGCGCCCCACTTGTCGCCCAGGCCATCACGTACCCAGTCGTAAATGCCGCCCTCGCCGTCATAGGTGGTGCCGAGCTCGGCAACGACCATGCCATAAGGGAGCAGGAAGGTCAGGATCAGGAAGATCCACCAGAAGAACTGCTGGTTGCCAATGGCAGCAGCGGGAGCGGCGGCCTCGCAAACGAAGACGACGCAGATGATGGTCGAAATGACCGTCAAGAAGGAAAGCTTCTTCTTTCCGTCGCTCATGATGAGCTCCTTCGCTCAGTCTTGGACAAATCGAGACCCTTAAGATATTAAGACAATTGCCAAGCCTCGGTGAGCGGGCGACAGGAGACGAGCATCCGCCGCCCGCAAACGCGCTTCTACGATGAAGTTACGCGGTTATGCCAAACCGCGTAACGGCTCGACGCTGCAAGCGCCCCTAGGCGGCAATCTGACGTTCAATCGTCGGTCGCGTACCGAAGTACGCTTCCCTCCTCTTTCACGTCACCTTGCTCGTCTAGGGGCGCTTTCGCTGACTTATGCTCAACCTGCGATTGTTTTGCTTTGAGTCGGCTATTCGCTGTAACGGGTGGCGATGGCAGCTTGTACCATTCCGGCGCTCATGAGGTAGGTCACCAGGAAGTAGCCACCGTATGCTGCCAGGAAGATTGCACAGGTGAGGCCCACGGTGCCGCCGATGCTCATATTTCCGAAAATGCTCACCAGCTCGATGATCACCTTAAGTGCCACAAAGGAGTGCGCCAGGCCCACTGCCAGCGGGAACAGGAAGAATACCGCTTGCTGTGCCATCACCGAATGGCGAATCTGGCGGTCGTCGCAGCCGATCTGTGCCAGCACACGATAGCTGCGGCTGCCGTCGGCCACATTGGAGAGCTGCTGAATCGACAGAATCGCCGCGCATGCAACGACCAATACAAAGCCGATGTAGATGGCTAGGTAGCTAATAAGACCGTTCATTTGCGCTGCCTGCGTGTACATCTCGGAGCGTATGATGAAGGTTCCCCACGACCCCGGCTCCTTGCCGTCAACGAGCAGATTGTCGAGCACAGTGTATTTAATACTCTCGTCTGCCTCGGTCGTATCCATCCCCTGTTTGTAGTTAACGAGCAGGCTACTGGAATACGGCTGCAGATTAAGTTGGGACAACAGCTCGTCGGCAACGACGACGGTACCCGGATTACTGCCCATCGCCGAGTTGGCGATGGCCGCCGCATCTTCGTCCGACTTATCGGCTGCGGGCTTGAGCGTATGCCCGCCCAAGGTAAGGGCATGGCCGCCAGCCATATACTTGGTGTACAGGTCGACCAGCTCGCCGCCCATATCACACGTGAGCAGATACTGGTCGTGACCGATGTGCACCGGCTCCTCGCCCATCATCTGGCGCAGCTTGTTGTACTGACTTGCCGGCGTCACAAACAGACCCATCGCATCGGCATTGCTACCCCCGAACGCCTTGGGAAGCTTTTCGCCCATGATCTTGCACATCTCACTTGGAGTCACCGAAGGATTCGAGCCGCCAAGCGGGTAACTCAGATACGAATCGATCTGCACATGCTCACCGGCAACATCGGAGATATCGACCTTCTTGCCGGTCTCGTCGTTGTTGTCCGCCGACTTGCCCTTAATACCGTCTGCAACGTTATCGTGATCGATACGATCGCCGTGCCATGCGGAGTACAAATCGACCGTACTATCGGCCAGCACCATTCGATCGGCCTCAGACGGATTGAAAGACTCTTTGTAGAAGTCGAGCGTATCGGGCGTGTAATAGATATACGTCTGCGACATGTCGGCCGGATTATAGCGCTCCAGGTTTTCGTTCATCACGTTGGCAATCGACATACCGCACGTCACCGAGGTGATGGCCAAAAACAGGAGCATCGCGATGACGCCCATCGAAAAGCACACCGTGTTGACCTTGGCCGCAAGCTGGCGCACGGTAAACATGTTGAGGCCGCGCCAATACACGCCGCGCAGGCTCTGCAGCAGCTTGATGAGCATGCCCGAGAGTCCCCAGAACAGGGCAAAGGTGCCAACTGTAACCATAGCGGTCGTAATACCAAACTGGTTCATGGCCTCTTGCAGCTTGCTGTCCGTCGCGGTTAGCGGGAACCCATCACGTAGCAGACGGTAATAGGCCACGCCCACAAGCACCACGCCCACGGCAAAGATGGCAATCGCGATCCAGGGGTTGCGTGTCTTGATGCTCTCGTTGCGACGCTCGGCACCCATAAGCTCGATGAGTTTGGTACGACGCACGGCGCGAAGATTCAGCAGTAGCGTGAGCACAAACATTACGAGCATGCAGGCAAGGGTCAGATTGAACGCATGCACCGAGAAAAAGAAGTGGAAATTGGCGATCTGTGTCTTAAAGAGCGAGGCCGTAAAGAACGTCATGAGCTGGGAGAGTCCCACACCCAGCACAATGCCGGCGACAAAGGCCACGACCGACACTATCACGGTCTCGAGCGCCATGATCGTGGCGACACGCCCACGCCCCATGCCGAGCACCTGGTACAGGCCAAACTCCTTCTTGCGGCGTTTCATGATGAAGTTATTGGCATACACCATCAAAAAGGCCATGACACCGGCCAAAAAGTACGTCAGGTCGCCGAGCATGCTGCCCATTACCTGCGCCAAGCCCTTTTCATCGATTCCGGCGATGTCGACCTGCATCGAGATGGTGTTAAAGGCATAGAAGACCGTGACGCCCAGGGTGAGCGTCAAAAGGTAGACGAGGTAGTCGCGGCCGGCACGGCGGACGTTGCCCCAAGCGAGTTTACAGAGCATCGGAGCCCTCACCGCCCATCATGGCAACGACCTCCATAATGCGGTCGAAAAACTCTCGGCGGTCGGTGTCGCCGCGGCGCAGCTCGGTGAAGATCTTGCCGTCGCGGATAAACAACACGCGGCTCGTGTAGCTGGCAGCAAAGCTGTCATGCGTGACCATGAGCACGGTGGCGCGCAGGCGGCGATTGAGGGCCTCCAGGCTCTCGAGCAGCAGGCGGGCGCTCTTGGAATCGAGGGCGCCGGTGGGCTCGTCGGCCATGATCATGGTGGGGTCGGTGACGAGTGCGCGAGCCGCGGCAACGCGCTGCTGCTGACCGCCGGACATCTGGTAGGGATACTTGTCGAGCACCTGACTGATGGACAGGCGCGCGGCCACATCCTGCACGCGGGTCGAGATCTCTGCCGAGTTTGTGCGGGCGATGGTGAGCGGCAGGGCGATGTTCTCGCGCGCCGTAAGGGTATCGAGCAGGTTGGAGTCCTGGAAGATAAAAGCCGAGCTCCTCGCGGCGGAACTGCGAAAGCTTAGCCTGCTTCATGCGTGTTACGTCCTGCCCATTGATGCGAATCGTGCCGCTCGTGGCGCTATCGATGGTCGACACGCAGTTGAGCAACGTCGACTTGCCCGAGCCCGAGGCGCCCATGATGCCAACAAATTCGCCGCGGTTGACAGTAAAGCTGACGTCGTTGAGCGCGCGGGTCACATTGCCCAGCGCCCCATATACCTTTTCGAGATGCGCGACCTCCAGTACCGGGGTCGCCATGTGCGTGGTTTGCATACCGAGTCCTTTCTTGCGATTAGTCTACGGCATCTATAGTCGCAAGAAGACGAGTCAGCTACCATCGATATGGCTTACGCTTGCCTTACCGTTGTGTAAGGTACGGGTAGCCGCCCTGCCACGTGTTGATATTGAGAGAGGACTCCTGTTGAAGACTGTTCATGTTGCCGCTGGGATCATTCGCAAGGAAGGATCTGACGAGCTGCTTGCCGTGCAGCGCGGCTACGGCGGCATGCAGGGACTTTGGGAGTTCCCCGGCGGCAAGCTCATGCGCGGCGAGACGCCCGAGGACGCCGTACGCCGCGAGCTTATGGAAGAGTTGCAGGTAAAAGTCACCAACCTGCGCGATTTTTACACCGTTGAGTATGACTACCCCGATTTTCATCTCTCGATGGAGTGCTACTACTGCTCGCTCGCCGATGAATCCGATGAGCCTCAGAAGCACGACCGCCAGCTCGATATCCGCTGGATTCCGCGCACCTCGCTTGCCACCGTTGAGTGGATGCCCGCCGACAAGGGACTCATTGATGCCCTAATTGAGTTGAAGGAAGACCGGCTTGAGGCCAACGGCGTTGCCAACGACGCCGAGGCCACCGCGACCGACGAGCCCGCCACCAAGCCCAAGCGCGCACCTAAGCGCCGTAGCAAAAAGCGCCCCAAACCAGGTCTGCTCGACGGCATCGACACCTCGGACCTTTCCGCCGACGAGCGTGAACTCGTGCGCCGTCGCGCCGCTATAAAAAAGTCCATGAAGGGCAACAAGCGTGCAAACACCAAGCCCGAGCTGCTCGTTCGCCAGCGCTTGCGCGCAGCGGGCCTTACGGGTTATCGCTTGGAATGGAAGGTTCCTGGCAAGCCCGACATCGCCTTTCCCGGCCGCAAGATCGCTATCTTCGTCAACGGCTGCTTTTGGCACCGCTGCCCCAAGTGCAACCCTAGCCAGCCCAAGCGCAACGTTGAGTTTTGGGAGGCAAAGTTCCGTCGCAACGTCGAGCGCGACCGCGCTGCCGTGGCAGCACTCACTCAAATGGGCTGGACACCCATAACCATCTGGGAATGCGAGCTCAAAAAAGACCGCATCGACGCCACGATGGAAAAGGTCATCGAGCAGGTGCGCGCCGCAGAGCCGCAGCGCTAGGAACGAGCCATCCACACGCCCCACACAGGCGAGCCACATCCGCGCCACAAACCTTAGAAAGCCCTTAAGCTCAAAACCTTTCAAGAGTGTTACTCGATGGCTTTGACCTGCGGTTTCATCGTAACATCAAACCAGGTTAAGCCTTTCTTTAGCGCTTCTTTGCGACAGCCGCGGCATAATACTGCCAACGCACGGGACCTAGCAGCACACCCCGTGCGCAACCTTTTGGTGGACATCGAGGAGGCCGCATAAGCATGCATTCTTCCAATGCCGTAGCACGGCAGCCATCCCTAAAACATGCAAACCTTTTCTCCTTCCCCCCGACACAGAGAAACGGCCTCCTCGACTCCCCCACCCCAAAAGCCAAACGCTCAACCGACCAGAGCCACAACTTGCGAACATCGTTCAAAAAGCTCCAAGCATCCCTAGATAAAACCTTCCCCAACCAAGCCCGGGCATACTAACCCCTCATCAACAAAGAAGCCCTGACGCCCCACCCCTTCCCGCCCAACGCCACAAGGGCGATCGAGCAGGACGGCTTGGGCGGGTCCCCGTACTTAGTTTCCAAAATCATTCCGCAGCGCGAAGGCCCCCGTTGCCAACGCTTCGTAGAAGCGAGGCAACGGGGGCCTTCATGCGCGAGGACGTTTTGGAAACTAAGTACGGGGACCCGCCCAAGCCGTCCGGTGGGATCAGAGTACCCTTGCTGTTACTCTGCTTTGCCCACAGAGTTGAGGTTGGTCATGCGGATCTTAACCAGCTCGGTGATCTCACGCATGCCCTCCTTGGCCGGCTTCTTGGGGTCGAAGCAGGCGGGGTTCTCGGCCATGTAGGCCATGAAGCCCTTGGTGTAGGCCTGACGCAGCTCGGTGGCGTAGTTAACCTTGCAGATGCCGTTCTTCACGGCCTCGGCGACCTGCTCATCGGGCACACCGGAGGTGCCGTGCAGAACCAGCGGCACGTCGACGGCGTCGCGGATGGCCTTGACCACGGACTGCTCGATGTGCGGATCGCTCGTGTACACACCGTGGCTGGTGCCAACGCCAATTGCGACGGGAGGTGCAGCCGGTGCGCTCGACGAACTCCTTGGCCTCGGCCGGATCGGTGTACGGGGCTCTCGCCCTCAACCGCGGGACCGTCGTCCTCCTTGCCGCCAACCTTACCGAGCTCGGCCTCGACGGGCACGCCCATGGCGCGGCCAGCGTCGGCGACGGACTTGGTCAGGGCGATGTTGTCCTCGAAGGACTCGTGCGAACCGTCGATCATGACAGAGGTGTAGCCCGTGCGGAAAGCCTGCATGCAGCGGTCATAGCCATCGCCGTGATCGAGGTGCAGGGCGACGGGCACGGAAGCGCGCTCGGCGGCAGCCTTGACCATGCCGTAGAAGTAGTCCAGACCAGCGGTCTTGATGGTGCCCGGGGTGGTCTGCATGATGACGGGGGACTTGGTCTCCTCGGCAGCGGCCAGAACGGCCATAACAAACTCGAGGTTCTCGACGTTGAAAGCGCCAACAGCGTAGTGGCCGGCCTGAGCGTCCTTGAGCATCTTTTCGGTGGTAACAAGTGCCATGAGCGTTTGCTCCTCTCCCTCGCCCGCATCTGGACATCGGGCGTAGTTGTTCACAAGGCGTTTTACCTTGCGTTTTGCTGCGCTCATTGTATGAAATTCAGCAGCTTTGCACGTGCGAGATATTGAGCCCATGCAGGTCAATACAGTCATTTTTGAAAAGCAAACGGAAGAAATTTGAGCCGAGTGAACATGTTCGATATTGAATTTTGGGCGTTCAGCGTCTTTCTTTTATAGAAAAGATAAGTAATCGAAAGGTATTTTCTTACTCAAAAAGAAAATGAACGAAAATAGAGTCAACACAATTCCTGCAAATTTCAGACGATGATGGAGCAGGTATGGCCCACGCAACAACCCGAGCTTTCGCCGACGAGCGTCGTTCCGCCATCATGGAGATGCTCGAACATAACGCCTCCGTTCAGGTGGCAGAAATCGCCCAGACCTTTGGCGTGTCCTCCGTCACGGCCCGCGCCGACTTGGACGCCCTCGCCGAAGCAGGCAAGCTGCGCCGCACACATGGTGGTGCCGTATCGCTCCACAAACGCCTGACCGTTTCCACGCAGGATCGCCGCATCAATGTCAACGTCGCCGCCAAGCAGGCCATCGCACAAAGCGCCATCGAGCTCGTCAACGACGGCGACACGCTGCTCGTCGACTCGGGCACCACGGCGCTCGAGTTCGTCCGGCTCCTCGATCAGCGCGGCGGTATCACCGTCATCACGGCCGACATTACCATTGCCGATTACATCGACGAGAGCATGCCCTCGGTCGATGTCGTCATGCTGGGCGGGGCGCTGCGCAAAGGCCATCGTTATTTGTACGGACCGCTCACTATGCAGGCGCTCCAAATGGTCCATGCCGATCTGGCCGTCATGTGCCCCGGCGCCTTTGTCCCCAGCTGCGGCTTTACGACCGACTTTCCGCAGATGGCCGAGACCAAAACGGCTATGATCACCGCGGCCCATCAAAGCGTCGCCCTCATGGACGCCAGCAAGGTTAACGGACGCGGCATGTACCGCTTTGCCGAGCTTGCCGATGTCGACTCCATCGTGATGGACCGTGACCCCGACCATGCCGTCGCCACCTCGATCGCCGAGGCCACTGACAGCTCACGTCCAGCCCTCGTCATCGCCGGCGCTTAACAAAAACCACCACAAAGGTGCCTGTCCCCTTTGTGGTGGTTGTGATGGTTGAGCGTCAAAAGTGAACGTGTCGCTACTTGGACAGCTCGTCGGCGAGGACCTCGATCTGAGCGCGCGAGGCGTCGTTGAGCGAGCCCAGCACAGTCACCTTGTTCTGCGTCAGGGTGATGTCCTTCATGCCCTCGAGCTCCTTGGTCATAACCTTGGCAGCTGCGGGCGCCCAGGAACCGGACTCGACAAGCGCTACGGTGCGGTTCTGGTAGGCATGCTCGGCGAGCGTGTGGATAAAGGTGCTCATGCACGGGAAGATCTCGCCCTGATAGGTAATGGAGGCGAGCACCAGACGGTCGTAGCGGAACGCATCCTCAACGGCCTCGGCCATGTCGTCGCGAGCCAGGTCAAAGACGGAGACCTTCTGGCCGCGAGCCTCGAGCGCAGATGCGAGCTCCTCGACGGCAGCCTTCAGATGGCCATACACGCTCGCATAGGCGATCGTGATGCCCTCGTCCTCGGGCTGATAGCTCGACCAGGTGTTATAGGTGTCGAGGTAGTAGCCCAGGTTCTCGGTCAGCACGGGGCCGTGGAGCGGGCAGATGATCTGGATGTCCAGGTCGGCGGCCTTCTTGAGGACGGCCTGCACGAACTTGCCGAACTTACCGACGATGCCAAAGTAGTAACGGCGAGCCTCGCAGGCCCACCCTTCCGGATCCTCGATGTCGTTGGCGCCGAACTTGCCAAAGCCGTCGGCACTAAAGAGCACCTTGTCGGTGGACTCGTAGGAGAAAATCACCTCGGGCCAGTGAACGTTGGGGGCGCCGATAAAGGTCAGGCTGTGGCCGCCCAGATCGAGCACATCGCCCTCTTTGACGACCATTTTGCGCTCGGGGAAGTCGGTGCCAAAGTAGTTGACCATCATGCGGAAGGCGCCCATGCTGGCCACAATCTGTGCCTGGGGATAGCGCTCCATAAAGGCGGCAATACCGGCGGAGTGATCGGGCTCCATGTGATGGACGATCAGGTAGTCAGGCGTACGGCCATCGAGCACGGCCTCGAGGTTGCCGAGCCACTCGTCAACAAAACCGCCGTCGACTGAATCGGCGACAGCGATCTTTTCGCCCAAGATAACGTAGCTGTTGTATGCCATACCGTTCTCGGACACATCGTACTGGCCCTCGAACAAGTCAATGTCGTGATCGTCGACACCGATGTAGCGGATATCCTTGGTGATCTCCATCAGGCAAAGCCTCCTAGATAGACAAAAGAACCCGTCTATCATAGCACTCGCCTTCATAGCCACGGCTATCCGTCAGCATCCATACCGATTGTTATTGAAATGCAATAAATCGCCGTTTACCTGCACAAACTATGCGCGCGGTATCGCCGTGCTATGTCGAATAATGAGCTGACCGGGAATGCGAATGGCAACGGTTTTGCCCGCCGTACCCGCCTCGGGAACCGCATGCTCAAACACCTCGCGTCCGCGCTGATGTAGATCGAATCGCACGGTCGTGAGCTCGTTGTGTGCCACAAAATCATCGAGCGAATCATCGACGCCCACCACACTTACGTCCTCGGGCACGCGCAGACCGCTATCGCGCAGCGCTGCAATCGCGCCATTTGCCATCTGATCGTTTGCCGCGTAAATCGCCGTCATGGTGCGGTCGTGCTCGGCCAGGTACCTGCCGGCCTCGTAGCCGCTGTTGGCAGACCAGTCGCCCTCGAGCGGCTCTGCCGGCTCGATGTGTTTACGCTCGAGTGCATCCTGCCAACCGGCGCGACGAAATTGTTCGTCGACCGAGAACGACGGGCCGCCAATATAGCGAATCTGATCGTGCCCCAGCTCAAACAGGTGGTCCATAAGCAATAGCGAGCAGCCGTAATGATCGGAGTCGACCGTGGTCACCCGCGGGTGCGCGTACATGGTAACGATGACCGTGCCAATGCCCGGCAGTGGATCAAACGTCTCAAAATCGGGCGCCATGCGGCTCATGCCGATGATGATGCCGTCCACCGGCAATGCGGCCATACGACGCGTGGCCTCGGCAAGCGAAAACTCCTCGGTCTTGGACATCTCGACCAGCGTGATGGCGCAATTATGCTCGCGAGCAGCGCTGGCGATGCCGTCGATCATTGAGAGGTTGCCGAACTTGGTGACATCGTTGACGCACAGGCCGACCGAATGGTAGCGACCGTCGCGCAGCGAGCGACCGGCATAACTCGGACGAAAGCCGAGCTCTTGCATAGCGGCCTGCACACGCTGGCGCGTCTGCTCGTTAACGTTGGGCAAACCGTTGGCGACGCGCGAAACCGTCTGCTGCGAAACGCCAGCAGCGCGGGCGACGTCGGCCATGGAGACCGGACGCGTACCTGTATCGTTGGACGGGCGCCTTGCCACAGGATCACCTTCACCCTTGCGAGATCTGAATAGCGTGCATGCCGGCCCGGGCAGAAACACACCCCGCGCCGAAGCCCGCTATCGTCGGACGCATGTTAACGTACTCTACTTTTTCAATCCGCAACTCTTCTGCTTTATAAGTCCATACAGCAGTACCGTTCACGGCTGTATTTCTACCGATTACCAGATTCTCAAAAAGTGACAAGCGTTGTGTTATGAGTACGTTAACATAGCCCGTAACGTGCAGTATCGTGAACACTTGGTTCACGCCGCTTCAAGTTGTTAACGTACTCATAACGACGCAAAACTCGCCCGTGCGCACCAAGGAAAGGACTCCCATGACCACCCCCGACGAAAAGACATTCGCCACGCTCACCAAGCTGTTCGAGGAGGAGTTTGGCCCCATCGGCGACCGCCAGGTGCTCTATGTGCACGCGCCCGGCCGTTCCGAGATCAGTGGCAACCACACCGACCACGAGGGCGGCCACGTTATCGCCGGCTCGCTTGA
>ENA-OQKQ01000385-OQKQ01000385.1-human-gut-metagenome-genome-assembly--contig:-NODE-385-length-15422-cov-2.859039_pt1 | contig 15422 bp, 16 predicted proteins | sample MGYA00242651_ERZ504803 | MGnify/ENA primary metagenome ERZ504803 (study PRJEB26092, sample SAMD00036380) | human gut metagenome | host: Homo sapiens | study: EMG produced TPA metagenomics assembly of...
TCGCAGGATTCTCACACGTAATCGATTCTCTTTCAGCAATCAAATATGCAAAGGTTAAAGTAGTCCGTGACGAGAGACGGACTGGCAAAGGATTTCGAAATCGAGGGAGAGTTACCCTAAATACGGAAACGATGATGACCGCGCGGACGAAATCGGTGTATGGCTTCTTAAGACATTCATGGACAGTTAAAGAAGCATCACACATACCGTGATTCAATTTGCCCATCTTTTCCGGGCTTTGCTGTGGGGCTTATGCCTGCCGGATGCGGGCGATCAATTCGCCCTGCTGGGCAAACCGATCATACATCGGCTGCACAGCAGCACGGAACTTTGCCTTTTCTTCTTCGTCCAGCTCTGTCACCTCAATGCCTGCTGCACGCAGATCACTTTCCGATTCCGCCTCCTGCTGCGCCCAGAGCCTGCGCTCCACCTTGGCGCTCTCCCGGGCACACAGGCGGATGATCTCCGGGTAGCGCTCGTCCAGTGCGGCCAGTTTTTCCATCACAGCAGGGCTTGCAAGCTGCACCTCCGGCACGCGGGTGTGCTCGTCCTTCAGGAAATACGGTGCCACCTCGTAGTGACCCATGGCCTCGTAGCTGGGCCAGCTGTTCTCCGCACCATCGACCTCGCCGTTGTGCAGAGCGGCATATACCTTGCTGTACACCACCTTTACCGGCTTTGCGCCGAGGTCGGTGATCATTTCGCTCATCATGTCCGATTCCTGCACGCGGATGGTCAGGCCCTGCAGATCTGCAAGGCATGTCACCTTCTGCCGGGTGTAGATGCTGCGCACACCGGCATCAAACCAGGAAAGGCCCGTCAGCTCCAGCGACTCCAGCGTGGAGAGGAACTCGTCGCCGATGGTCCCATCCAGCACGCGCCACATCTGGTCGGCGTCGGTGTAAAGGTACGGCAGCTGCAATACGCTCAGCGCCGGTTCATACTCAGCCAGCTGGCTGAGGGACACGCGGGAGAAGTCAATGCCGCCAAACTGCATCTGCTGGATCACGCTCTGCTCCGCGCCCAGCTCTCCCCCGCTGTACACCAGCACTTTCACGCGGCCATCGGTGCGCTGGGCCACAAGATCCGCAAAGGCCAGCGCTGCCTGCGTAGTAGGATAATCCTCCGGCTGGTTCTCCGCATAGCGCAGGATCAGTTCCGCCCCCTGTTGCTCCTGCACCGGCTGATGGCCGCAGCCCGCCACCGGCAGTGCCAGCACCGCCGCGCCGAACAGGGCGGTGAGCATCTGGCGGCGGGTCACAGGCGGGCCTCCCGTGCAGCCTTGGCCGCTTCCCTGCGGTACTGGGTGGGAGTCATGCCGGTGCGTTTTTTAAAGGTGCGGGCAAAATAGCTGGAATCCTCGTAGCCCACCATGGAAGCCACCTCTGCTGCCGAACGGAACGGGTCGGTGAGCAGTTCCTTGGCAGCGTTGATACGCAGTTCGGTCAGGCAGTCCAGAAAGTTCATCTTCTGATACTTCTTGAACTGTGCCGAGAGATACGCCGGGCTGATATGCAGGATCTCGCTCACACTGTCCAGCGAGAGGTCGAACATATAGTTATCCTCCATATACTTGCGCACATGGGCCATGACCAGTGCATTGCGGTCGTTCTCCCCTGCTTCGGCGGCTTCATCCTCCGGATCAGCTTCCGGCTCCGGTTCCACCGGAGCCAGCTCTGCAAGGCGGCGGCCCGCCTCGATCTGACGGATGGCCTTGCGGATGGAAGCTTCCACTTCGTCCGGGTTCACCGGCTTGAGCAGATAATCGCAGGCACCCAGATGCATGGCCTCGTGGGCGTACTGGAACAGACTGTAGGCCGTAACAAAGATCACCTTGCACTCCGGGCGCTGTTCCAGCACGGCGCGGGCTGCATCCAGACCGTTCATACCGGGCATCTCAATGTCCATCAGGATCAGGTCTGCGCCCCACAGCACCGCCGTATCCGCTGCCTTGCGGCCGTTCTCGGCAGTCTCGATGGTCACTTCGTGCTCAAAGCGGCGGGCCACGATGTCCGCCAGCGTTTCCCGTTCCAGTGCTTCATCATCCGCGATCAACAGACGAATCATTCCTCAAACTCCTCCTCATTCTCCACCAATGGCAGATACAGCACCACCGCCGTACCGCGCCCCGGATGGGACCGTATCACAAAGCGGCTGTTCCGATCCAGCAGACGCAGGCGGGCCGCAACATTATAAATGCCGATATGCTCCCAGCGCTCACCGGGCTGGCTGAGCGCCCCGCGCAGCTGTCGTAATTGATCCAGCTGGATGCCCACGCCGTTATCCACCACGCGGATGCACAGCAGTCCCTTCTCCCGCAGAGGGTTCACGCGGATGCGCACCACACCGCCCTCCTCTTTGGGGCAGATGCCGTGCTTGAAGGCATTTTCCACGATGGGCTGTAAAATAAAGGACGGCACCATGGTCTCGGTAAGATCCAGCGAATCGGAAATGCGCCACTCCATACGCACCCGCTCACCAAAGCGGACATGGTAGATGGAGTAATATTCATCCACGATGCGCACCTCACGGGAGAGCGGCACCTGTTCATCGTTGCTCATCAGGCTGTAGCGCAGCAGGTGCGAAAGCGCCATGATGAGCGCCTGCGTGCGGTAGGCCGTCTCGGTGCCGGCGGTCTGCTGGATCACATTCAGGGTGTTGAACAGAAAGTGCGGGTCGATCTGGCTGCGCAGCTGCTGCAGCCGGCTGCGCTCCATGCGGTTCTGCAGCTCCAGTGCTTCGGTCTTCTGGCGGTGCAGCTCCCGCTCGATCTCGTTTTTCTCCTGCAGGGTGGTCACCTGCTGGGCCATGGAGTGCTTCATGATGTTGAAGGCTCGGCCAGCTGAGCGATCTCCGGCTGCTTGGGCAGCGGGATGTCCGGGGTGTCGAACTCACTTTTGCCATGGCGCGGGAGGCAGCGATCATCTGCTGCACCGGCGTGAGCAGACGCATGACCATCAAACCGGTAACGCAGCCCAGCGCCACGCACAGCGCCACCACCACCGTCTGCAGCATGGTGATGCGCTCGTTCAGGACCGAGATGGTGGTGTAGGTGGTCTGGGAATCCTGAATGGCGGTTTCCAGCAATTGCAGGGTGTACTGGCTCAGGTAATCGCCGCAGGGCACCACCTTTGCATAATACAGCTGGGAAGCTGCGGCATCGTTGCCGCTGAGCAGGTCGTTTTCCAGCTCATCCAGCAGGCCGGTGTAGGTCTGATAGACCGTATCCACTGCGCTGTAGAGCACCCACTGCTCATCGCTGACGCTTTCCAGACTGTTCAGGCTGGTACCGATGCGCCAGAGCCATGCGTTGCAGGTGGAAGATGCCGACTGCAGCCGGTCAATGATCACCTCCGGCTCGCTGTTCTCCCAGCGGTAGTTTTCCAGCACGGAAATAGAGCTTTCCACACCGCCCTGAAAGCGGCTGATGGCGTTGAAGCAGCCCATCTGCGCGTCCTGTACTGCCTGCACTGCTCTGGACTGGTAGCCATTGAGCGTGAGCTGCATGGCAAAGGCCGCAAAAAATGCTGCCAGACACAAGCCCATGCGCTGCTTGAGGGTGATCTGCCGCTTGCGGTGCTGCAAAGCCTGCCGCCTCCTTTCGTTTGGTAACGATTTATTGTACCACGCTTTGGGCCGGATTGGCAAGGTTTGCATGTTTTTCTCTTGCCTAAACCACGCAATTGTGGTACGATGCCTGTAAATACAAAGGAGGCGACTTTATGTCCCAGACCATCTCCGTTTCCACCACCATGGGTGAGCAGGGCTTCCGCGATTTTGCCGTGTTCGATGCATTCCATCACCGCAAAGCATGGCTGCGTCCCGCTGTTTTTGCCGCCATCATGCTGGCTTTTGCCGCCGTCTGCCTTTCGCAGCTGGGCAAGCGCCCGGGTGCCGGGCTGCTGGCTGCTGTGCTTGCCATTGTGGGCATCGGCCTGCCGGTGAGCTACTTTTACTCGTTCTTCCGCAGCGTTTCCCGGCAGATCAAACAGATGCACCTGCCGCGTGCCTTCTACCGTGTGGAGCTGGCCGACACCGGCATTGCTGTGTGGATGTACGGCCAGCAGGACAAGCCCGAACCCACCAGCCGCCACGCATGGGACAGCTTTTACTGCGCCTACCGCACGGACAATGCGGTGTACCTCTACGTAGAGAAAGAGAAAGCTTACTTACTGAACGACCGCATGGAAGTGGTGTGGAAGTTTTTGGCCGGCATCCTGCCCAAAGAAAAGCTGCACGACTGCAGAAAAGGGTAAACCCAAAAAATATGCACACGCAAAAAAAAGAACTGCTGATGAGATATCAGCAGTTCTTTTTTGTATATAAAAACCCACGCTGCGGCAAAGCAAAGCGCAGCGTGGGTGCGAAGATAGCTTATGTTATTGCGTCAGCCGATCAGCGGGCAAGCGTATACTTGTGCAGGGTCTTGCGCACAGCGCCGGGGCCTGCAAACAGCTCCTTGGCCATTGCCTCGATCTTCTCGCCCAGACCAACGGCATACAGATCCACGCCGAACACGTCAACACGGCTGTACAGCTTCTTCAGGCAGCTGAAGTCCTGCTCGCCTTCCTTGACCTCCAGCGGAGCCACAATGGCCTGCAATTCAGCCAGCAGCGGATCGGTGGAAGGCTCAAAAGCCTGACCGTTGTCATCGATGCCCTTCAGGTAGCGGGCGTAGCCTGCCAGCACCAGCGGGATCAGGATCAGATTGCTCTTGTCCAGACCGCGTGCCTCGTAGGCCTTGATGGTCTCACCAAAGCGGATGGCCAGCTTCTGGGAGGTATCGGTTGCGATACGCTGGGGAGCATCGGGCATGAAGGGGTTGGGCAGACGGCGGTTGATGACAGCGCCGATGAACTCGTAGGGGTTCAGAACGCCGGGATCAACGACCACAGGCATCGCCTCGATATAGCCGATCTTCTGGATGAAGGCACGCAGGTCTTCATCGGCCATCTCGGCAGAGATGAGGGTGTAACCCAGCATGCAGCCATAGATGGACATGGCAGTGTGCAGGGGGTTCAGGCAGGTGCACACCTTCATCTTCTCGATCTTGTCCACGGTCTCGCGGTCGCAGTACAGCACACCGCCCAGCTCCAGCGGAGGACGGCCGTTGGTGTAGTGATCCTCGATGCACAGGTACTGGGTCTCCTCGGCGTTGACGAAGGGAGCGGTGAAGGTGTGCTTCTCGGTGACGATGGTGTAGTTGTCCTCAAAGCCGTCGTCGGCCAGCATCTGCTGGACCTTGGCATCCGGGCGCGGGGTGATCTTGTCGATCATGCTCCACGGGAAGGTGATCTTGGTCTCGTCCTGCACATAGGCCAGGAACTCGGCGGGCACCAGACCCTGCTCCACCCACTTGGCAGCATAGGCGTGGACAGCGTTCTTGACCTTATCGCCGTTGTGGGAGCAGTTATCCATGCTCTGAACGGTCAGGGGCAGCTTGCCGGCCTTGAAGCGCTCGTACAGCAGAGCAGTGACCTTGCCCATGGCCAGCACGGGGGTCAGGCCGCGCTCCAGATCAGCAGGAGCAACGCCGTAGCCCTTCTCAGTGATGGTGAAGGAGATCATCTGCAGGCTGGGGTTCTGGAAGATCTCCACCAGACGTGCCCAGTCCTCGCCGAAGGAGTAGTCAGCCTTCAGGCTCTCGGTAACGGAAGCCACCACCTTCTTCTCGATCTCGCCGGTGGACTTCAGGCAGACCAGCAGGCTCATATTGTCGTAGGGACGATAAGCCTTGTCGATGATCTCGTAGTCAAAGCTCTCGGCCACGATGACACCGCGGTCATACTTGCCGGTGTTCAGCGCATCGTTCAGGATGGCAGCCGGGAATGCACGGAAGATATTGCCTGCGCCGAAGTGCACCCAGGTGGGTTCGGCGTGGGTCTTGGCCTTGACAGCCTCGATATCGAATTTGGGCAGCTCATAACCCTTCTCTGCCCACTCGGCGGACAGATTGCCGTTTTTGATCTCAGACAGCTTCATATTTATCAGCCCTTCTTTTTCTCTTCATCCAGACGATCCAGCAGATCCCAGACACCCAGCATGTACTGAACGCCCAGAGCACGGTCATACTTGCCGTAACCGGGGCGGCAGTTGCCGGGGCCTTCCTCCCACAGCTGACGGCCGTGGTCGGGACGGATGTAGCCCTCAAAGCCGCAGTCATGGTAAGCACGCAGCACCTCGATGATGCCGGTCTCGCCGCAGCAGTCGCGGTGAGCAGCCTCGGAGAAGTCGCCGTTGGGGAAGTGGTGGATGTTGCGGATGTGACCAAAGGCAATGCGGTCGCAGTGCTTGCGCACGATCTCGGCACAGTTGTTGTTGGGGTTTGCGTTCAGGCTGCCGGTGCACAGGGTCAGGCAGTTGTACGGATCATCCACCATGCTCAGGAAGCGGTCGATGCTCTCAGCATCCACCAGCAGACGGGGCAGGCCGAAGATATCCCAAGGGGGATCATCCTGATGGATAGCCATTTTGATGCCGCACTCATGGCAGGTGGGCATCAGTGCTTCCAGGAAGTACTTCAGGTTTTCCCACAGCTTTTCCTTGGTGACAGGGGCGTAAGCCTTGAACAGCTCGTCCAGCTTTGCCATGCGCTCCGGCTCCCAGCCGGGGAAGGTCATGTTATACTTCTCAGTGAAGGACATGATGTACTCAGCCATAGCCTTGTAATCGCCCTTGATCTTGTCCTTCTCATAGAACAGTGCAGTGGAGCCGTCGCCCACGGGGTGGAACAGATCGGTACGGGTCCAGTCGAACACCGGCATGAAGTTGTAGCAGATGACCTTGACACCGAACTTGGACAGATTGCGGATGCACTGCTTGTAGTTCTCGATGTACTTATCGCGGGTGGGCAGGCCGATCTTGATGTCATCGTGGACATTGACCGACTCGACCACGTCCATGTCGAAGCCGTAGGCGTGGATCTGATCGGCTACCTTCTGGATCTCGTCGATCTCCCAGATCTCGCCGGGCATCTTGTCGTGCAACGCCCAGACGATGCTGGTCACGCCGGGGATCTGCTTGATGTCGCTCAGGCTGATGGGATCGTTGCCCTCGCCATACCAGCGCCAACCCATTTTCATAGGCATAGGAAAATCCTCCTGTTTTATATTTTCTGCTTTGCATTTTCCGCGCAGCCGTGTGCCGCGCTCTTGTACTTATATTCTAGTATATCAGTTGCGTTTTTTCAATGGTCGCTTTGCCGGTTTTTAATGTTTGTTCTTGTATACTTTAGACAAAAAGAACAAAAATCCGTCGGACATCACCCGCCCGACGGATTTTCACACGATTCAAAATGCCGGTTTCAGCGTTTCAGCTTCTGCCGGATGGACGGAGCCAGCACATCCTTGAAATATTCAAAGGTGTCCAATTCCAGAATGGCAGAGCCTGTCAGATAAATGCCCAGACCAACCACCACCTGAATGATCACCGTCAGCAGATCCGGCAGGTGCAGGAAAATGACCAGATACATGCACAGGCCCGCGCCCGCTGCCAGCAGCAGGGTCGGCAGGATATCACGCATCTGTTCCAGATAGCCATAGCCGATCAGCTTTTTGTTGAGCTGTGCATCCAGGATCTGGGTCACAACATTCGTGATCAGCATACCATATGCAATGGCCTCGACGCTGACACGGAATGTTGCCAGCAGAAGAAGGATGCACACCCCTTCGTTCAAAAGCTGACATTTCAGGTAAAGATCGCTGCGGCCCACCGCCTTGGCTGCATTCAGGTTTGCCGTGATGATCGGCCAGCACGCATACCCCAGACAGAACACCCTGAGGAACAGCACACAGGGCAGCCACTTCTCGGTGAGGATCAGGCGCACCAGCGGTTCGGCACAGAACGCAGTGCTCATCATCACCGGCGCAATAATATAGGTACAGGTCTTGATGGAGCGGCGGGTCATGTTCTTGACCTGCGCACGGTCATCCTGCAGTGAGGACATGACCGGGAACAAAACGCTCTCAATGGAAGTATCCACGCTTGACGCGATATTATAAGTCAGGTTATCGCCCTGATTGTAATACGCCAGATCCGCCGAGGTGTACATCTTGCCGATGATCAGGCTGCGCAGGTTGTTGTAGATGACGCTGCTCAGCGACGAGGCCAGCAGCTTCCAGCCATAAGAGAGCAGCCCTTTCAGGTGCTGCCACGAAAACTCCATCTTAGGCCGCCAGGAGGACAGCTTCCACAACACCAGCGTGTCCACCGTGATATTGGATACCTGCTGCACCACCAGCGCCCAGACTCCAAAGCCCATATAGGCAAGGCCCAGGCCCAGGACCGTGGATACGATCGCGACCCGCAAAGGCGGAATGAAAAAATACTGGAACTTCATGTTCCGGGGTCACATGCGCCTGCTGGATCGTTTTGATGCCGCAGACTGCCACTGTCAGGCTGATGCCGCGAAAGATCGGGGTCATGCTCGGGGTCATTGTAGAAAGCAGCCAGATACGGTGCCGCCACGAACATTCCCCCATACAGCACAAAGCTGATCACAATGCTGAAAAAGAACGCCGACGAGTAATCCAGCTCGTCCACTTCCTTCTTCTGCACCAGCGCGGTGCCAATGCCGCAGTCCAGCAGGACATACATGATATTGTTGAACACCGTCACCAGTGCCACCTTGCCGTAATCATCGGGTGTAAGGATGCGCGCCAGAAGGATGGACACCACCGCTGAGATCAGCTGCACACCGCACCGCTCTGCAAATCGCCAGAAAAAACCGTTTACAATAACATTTTCTTTTTTCTCGTTCATTCCTGCGTCCACTCAAATTCCTTTCAAAAAACCGGTCGGTCTGCACCCTGCGCAGAAATGCATTTCCGCCGTATCGCCGTATCCTTATCATCTTCTTCCCTGCTGCCAAAACAACTGAGCAGAGATAGTTAGTTCTATAATATCACACCCATCCATGCATTTCAACCAACATATTCTTAAGAAATGACGGCCCGAAAATTTCATTTAAAAAGAGAAAAAGCGCTTGACTATCTGCCGGGAACGTGGTAATATATTCAAGCAGTCCGCATCACGGTCTTTCACCTCAGAGATTTCAGGGCTGCGAAAACAATACGGTATGCGAGGGTGGCGGAACTGGCAGACGCGCACGTTTGAGGTGCGTGTGGTTTATCCTTGGGGGTTCGAGTCCCCTCCCTCGCACCAAAAACCAGTACACATTGTGTGCTGGTTTTTCTTTTTGTGCGAGGAAGCAGACCTCGAACAACACTATTTATTATATAAAAGAAAGCGCGATGAATTCTGAGAACTCATCGCGCTTTTTCTCTTATGCGGGTAGTGGGGGTCGAACCCACACGCCTTGCGGCACAGGAACCTAAATCCTGCGCGTCTGCCAATTCCACCATACCCGCGTATTCTTCTATTCTGCAGTTGCGGCCAAACCGCCTTAATATAGTATCAGTTCCGGCGGCAAAAGTCAATCACTGCATTGATATTTCCGCCCTTCACAGCGCATACTATCGCCGGACGATCGTATCATTTTCCATGGCGGAAAGGGGCTTTTTGCCGATGCGCAGATCAAAACTACGCCGCGCTGGCAGCATTGCGGCAACTTATCTTCTGGTGGCCGCGCTGGCGGTGCTGGGCTGGCTGTGGCACAGTCTGCCTGCTGAAATTTTGCTGGAACCCGGCCAGACCCTTACCCTGCCCCGTTTTGCCTATGTGCAGCCGCTGCGCACCGCTGGCTCCCGCAACGCGGCCAGCACGCAGGCTGCGGGCAGCTATCAGGCCACTTTGTCCATTGGCGGGTGGCTGCCCGTCAAGACTGTGCGCGCTCTGGTGGAAACACGTCCGGTGGTAACCGTGTGCGGTACGCCTTTCGGCGTTAAGATGTTCTCCGAGGGTGCGCTCATTGTGGGCTTTTCCGACCTGAACACCCCGGACGGCACCGCGAACCCCGCCAAGAAGGCCGGGCTGCGGCTGGGCGACCGGGTGGTGCGCATGGACGACACCCTGACCGAGACGAACGATGCCGTGCACGATGCTCTGGAAACGGCCGCAGGCGCACCGGTGCAGGTGGTCTATATCCGCAATGGTGAGCAATTCCAGACCCGGCTGACCCCCGTGTGGGACAGCACCGCCGGGCAGTGGCGCGCCGGGATGTGGGTGCGGGATTCTTCCGCCGGGGTAGGCACCATGACCTTTGTGGACAATGCCGCCGGGGTGTTTGCCGGGCTTGGCCACCCCATCAGCGACAGCGACACCGGTGAGAGCGTGGCCCTGCGCAGCGGCGAGATCGTCCCCTGCCAGATCGTGGGGTGTACCAGCGGCACCGTGGGCAGCCCCGGTGAGCTGAAGGGCCGCTTTCTGAGCACCCATGCGCTTGGCAGCATCTGCATCAACAGCAAGACCGGGGTCTATGGCAGAACACGGGCTGCATTTTCCGGCCCGGAGCTGGAGATGGCTTTTGCGCAGGAGGTGGTGCCGGGCGATGCCGAGATCTGGACGACCGTGGACGGCGAGGTGCCCAAGGCATACCGCATCCGCATTGAAAAGGTAAACGACGCAGACCCCCACCGCAACATGATCCTGCGCGTGACCGACCGGCAGCTGCTTGCCAAAACCGGCGGCATCGTGCAGGGCATGAGCGGCAGTCCCATCCTGCAGAACGGCAGACTGGTGGGTGCAGTGACCCACGTGCTGGTAAACGACCCCACGCGGGGCTACGGCATTTTTGCTCAGACCATGCTCAAGCAGGCCCGCGCTGTTGAAAAAACAGACGATACAGCGCATACGCAGACCCAAAACGCAAAATAATTTGCGGGTTTCGATTTTCTTTGCCAAAATTTACCAATAAAAGTCGTTGAAAGTTCTGGAAAATTATGGTAAAATCCATGGTGTTAAGGGAACTGCACACATTGGAGGAAACAACCATGGACAAAGTTAGATTTTTGATGTCGGATACTGGTGCCCCGTTCACTGCCGCCTGCCGCGAAGCACTGGAGCAGAAGGGCGTGGACGTGACCGTTGTGGAAAAGGACGGCAACAAGGTCCTGCAGAAAATGCTCACCGTGCGCCCGCAGGTGGTCCTGCTGGATGCTTTTATGCCCGGTCTGGATGCCCTTGCGGTAAAGCAGCGCTACAATGCCGCCGGTGAGCGGCACACCTCCTTCTTCGTGACCGGTGCCTTCCAGAGCGAAGAGATGGTACAGGAGCTGCTGGACGAAGGCTTTGCCTACTACTTTGTAAAGCCCTTTGATGAGACCGTGCTTGCCGCACGGGTGCTCAAGGCGGCACTTGGCCCGGAAAAGCACATCCTGCACACCAGTGTGGACAGCGATGAGCTGACCGTTACCGAGATCCTGCATCAGATCGGCGTCCCTGCCCATATCAAGGGCTACCAGTTCCTGCGGGATGCCATCCTGCTCACCATGAACGAGCCGGAGTATATCAACGCTGTGACCAAGCGTCTGTACCCGGAAATCGCCAAGAAAAACGGCACCACCGCCAGCCGGGTGGAGCGCGCCATCCGCCACGCCATCGAGGTGGCATGGGACCGGGGCGATGTGGACACTCTCAACAGCTACTTCGGCTATACCATCCATAACCTGCGCGGAAAACCCACCAACAGCGAGTTCATTGCGATGATAGCTGACAAGATGCGGCTGGATAAACGGCAGAGGGTGGGCTGATTTTTTTCATAGAATCCGCCGTCGTTCATATTCTGATAAGAGCAAACCAAACAGACAAAGGAGGTTTTGCTCTTGAAGCTTGCAGAATATCTCGCACGGCGCAGGCGGGCCAGAGTTGCGGCCGTGATGCTGTTTGCCCTCATTATGGGGTTTGTATCTGCTGCGCCGCCGGTCGTCACCGGATGTCAGGCGCAGGATCTTACCCCGGCACCGGACACTTCGATGCTCTCCCCCGCCGTTTCGGCTCTGGCACAGGAGCAGCAGGAGCCTGCTGCCCAGCCGCTGCCGGAAAAGTGGGTCTGCCTGACCTTTGACGACGGCCCCAGCAAGACCACACCGGATGTGCTCAGCGCGCTGAACGCGGCCGGAGTGCACGCCACATTTTTTGTGGTGGCTACCGGTTACAACGAGAAGTATCTGCCCCTGCTCACCGAAGCGGTCAGCGCCGGGCACCAGATCGCACTACACTCTGCTTCCCACGAGTACAGCGATATCTACCGCAGCAGCGACGCTTATTGGGAGGACATTGCCCTTTTAAAGGAGCGCATTGCGCCCTATGTGGATGCCGAGAGCATCCGGTATCTACGGTTTCCGGGCGGCAGCACCAACACCGTCAGTCGGCGCTACGGCGGCAAAGGCCTGATGAAGCAGCTGAAAGCCGAAGTAGAGCAGAAAGGCTGGCATTGGGTGGACTGGAACGTGTGCGCCGAGGATGCCGTGGGCGGGCACCCAAGCGCGGGCACCATTTACCGCAATGTGGTGCACGAGACCGGGCAGCAGACGAACTGCATCGTTCTGATGCACGATTCCGCCACCACCCGCACCACCGCCGAGGCGCTGCCCGACATCATCCGGTGGTATGCAGACAACGGTTACACCTTCCTGACGGTGGCCGAAGCGCTGCCGCTGAACTGAGCAGACCAGCCCGGTTACAGGCGGTGTTCAAAGCCGCGGCCAAGCAGGACCCCTGCCGCTGCCAGTGCTGCCAGCCAGAGCCAGTCCGCTCCGCCGGTCGCCACCCAGCCTGCCGCCAGAATGGCGGCAAAGGTGAACGCTGCGGGCAGAAGGATGCGCAGGACCTGCAGCTGTCGCTCCCGCCGGGACGGCAGCCCGGTGTTCAGCTGTTCCGGAGATGCAGCATCACAGCAGATCTCATCGCGGTACTTGCCCGGGTTGCGGTAGGCTTTGTATAGGATCCCATCCAGCGAAAATTCCGGGTACATTCCTTCTTTTGTCAGGCTGAGCTGCATCCCGTGTTCCTCTGCATACGCCTGCAAGGCCGCGGCAAACTCCTGCGGCGTGTTGATGCTGCCCTGCGGGATAAAGAAAAAGTGTTTCTGATGCTGCACCTGCGCCAGCGTGCGGTAATCCTGCACCCAGCCGCAGAAAAAGTTCTGCGGCTGCGCAGGGTCCTCCATCCGGGACAGGCAGGCGTCCACATCCAGTGATGCCACAGACGGGTCCTGCCGGGCCAGTTCTGCACAAAAACGCGCCGCCCCTTCCAGCTGCTTTGCGCGCTGTTCCAGTGCGGTCTTTTGCTCCCGCAGGACACTCCCCAGCGATGCATCGCCTGCAAGCACGGATCGGATGACCGGAAGCGGCACATCCAGCATCCGCAGCATCCGGATGAACCGGAGGGCGCGGATATCCTGTTCTGTGTAGTCGCGGTAATCGTTGCCGGGCAGCCGGGCAGGGTTCAAAAGTCCCTCTTTTTCATAGAAGCGGATATTAGGGGCGGACACTCCGCTTTGTTCGGAAGCCTGTTTGATGTTCATTTGCTTCACCTCCGCACTCACATTACACCTTAAAGACACTTGAAGGTCAAGCATTTTTTTGAAAAAAGCCCCGGAATGCGCGCGGCTGCGGGCGATCCGGGGCTAAATCTTTATTCCGCGTTCTGGCAGAACAGCGAGAAGGTGCGGTAAGCCATGTACAGGTCGGTCTTATGGATGACCTCAAAGGGCGAGTGCATGGACAGCACCGGCACGCCGATGTCCAGCACCGGGATGCCGCGGTTGGCCACGTACTTGGCAATGGTGCCGCCGCCGCCCAGATCCAGACGGCCCAGCTCACCGATCTGCCATGCCACGCCGTTGGCATCCAGCAGGCGGGTGATATCCCCTACCAGCTCAGCGGAAGCATCGCTGGCAGAGCTCTTGCCGCGGCTGCCGGTGTACTTGAAGAAGGCCACGCCGCGGCCTGCGTAAGTACCGTTCTGCGGCTCGAAGGCATTTGCCCAGGAGGGGTCGTAGGCGGCGGTCACATCGGCAGAGAGACACACGCTGTTCTGGAAGGCAAGGATGTCGTCCTGACCGGCGGCGCGGCACAGCAGCTGCATAAAGTGGAATACATACATGCTCTGCATGCCGGTCACACCGTCGGAGCCGATCTCTTCCTTATCGGTCAGCACGCAGACGGTGGTGTGCACAGGATCTTTCGTCTCGATCTCGGCCATAAGGGCGGGGTATGCGTCCACCCGGTCATCGTGACCGTAGCCGCCCACCATAGAGCGGTCAAAGCCCACGTCCCGGGCCTTGTGGCGGGCACCACCTCGATCTCAGCGCGGGTGAAGTCCCGCTCGGTGATGCCGTACTTTTCGTGCAGCAGCATCAGGGTGTTCAGCTTGACGGCCTCCTTGATGTCGGCATCCTCCACAGCGTCGGAGCCGATGAGCACGTTCAGCTCCTCGGCCTTGATGCCCTCGCTGAGCTTGCGGTCGTTCTGCTCGGCACCCAGATGGGGCAGCAGATCGGTGATGCAGAACACAGGGTCATTCTCGTCCTCACCCACTGCAAAGGACACGCTGGAGCCATCGGCACGGGTGAACACGCCGTGGATGGCCAGCGGCATGGTGCCCCACTGGTACTTGCGGATGCCGCCGTAATAGTGGGTCTTGAAGTAGCTGAGGTGGTTTGCTTCGTACAGCGGGTTCGGGCGCAGGTCCAGACGGGGGCTGTCGATGTGGGCGATCACCAGACGGAAGCCCTCCTCAAAAGATTTCCGGCCGATGGTAGCGGCCACCACCGCCTTGTGCTCCTGCACAAAGTAGATCTTCTGGCCGGGGGCATAGGTCTTTTTCGGCTCAAACTTTTCGTAACCGGCCTCCAGCAGCAGCTTTTCGCTGGCGGCGGCAGCTTCGCGCTCGGTCTTGGCAGCGTTCAGGAAGGCTTTGTAGCCTTCGGCAAAGGCTGCAGCCTTCTCCTTCACGTCGGCGCTCTTGTCGGCGGCGTACTCCGGCTTGTAAAGCAGCTGTTCGGCAGCCTGCTTTGCGGTAAGTTTCTCGCTCATGTTCCTTATCTCCTCTCAGCTTTCTGCATAGATACGCTGATACCGCGCATAGCAGGAAGTAATCTTTTTTACGTAGTGGTTCATCTGGCTGTAAGGGAAGCCCTGCAGGGTCTCGCCGTCTGCGGAGTGCTCTTCCATCTGTAAAAGAGCATCTACCGTGCCCCACCCGCTGTGATAAGCAGCAGCGGCAGTGGCAACATCGCCGTTGTAGCGCTCCATGCACAGGTGCAGGTAATAGCAATCCGACAAGAATTTATATAAAAAGAATTAGAGTGGGTAAGAGCGGGTGTACAAGCCCGTGGAACCAAATCCAACAGTCGACTTCAAAGGTTTGAAGAATTGACGTCAGAAACGCTTTAAAACAACAAGAAGAATCATTAAAAATCAATGCCGCTATGCAACGCTTAGGAAATAAAACAATTGAATGTATGAATTTAGGGTTTGATTATCCAGAAAAACAATTGTTTCATGATTTCAACTATGTTT